>Ga0157371_10001899_pt1 | contig 20894 bp, 19 predicted proteins | sample C45metaG_FD_113462 | JGI IMG/M metagenome (GOLD analysis project Ga0157371, IMG submission 113462) | Corn rhizosphere microbial communities from Kellogg Biological Station, Michigan, USA - C4-5 metaG | ecosystem: Host-associated > Plants > Roots > Rhizosphere > Soil | place: USA: Michigan...
CGCCGCTTCGCGGGCCAGGCGGCGGCGGACGTCATTGCCGCTGGCTCCGAGGATCGCCTTGCCGTGGCCCTCGCTGAGCTCGCCGGATTCGAGCATCGCCAAGGCCTCGTCGGGCAGCTCGAGCAGCCGGATCAGGTTGGAGATCCTGGAGCGACTGCGGCCTACCCGCCGTCCGAGCTCCTCTTTCGTCAAACCCAGCTCCTGAACCAGGGCATCGCAAGCTTTTGCCTCCTCGACCGGGTTGAGGTCCTCGCGGACCATGTTCTCGATCAGGGCCGCCTGCAGGCGCTCCGCCTCGGCCTGGTCCCGCACCACCGCCGGCACCTTGTCGACTCCGGCCTGCTGGGCAGCTCGCCAACGCCGCTCGCCGGCGATCAGCTCGTAGCTGCCGTCGGGGAGGGGGCGGACCAGCAGCGGCTGCACGACTCCGCTCGCCTCGATCGAGGATGCCAGCGCCGCCAGCGCCTGCTCGTCGAACTTGGTGCGCGGCTGCGAAGGGTTCGGCTTGATCAACGAGACCGGCAGCTCGCGCAGCTCGCCGGCATCGGTGGCCTCCGTTTCGGGCAGGATCGCCGCCAGGCCCCGGCCGATCCCGCGACGGCCGCTAGCCACGGCTTGCGAGCTCCTTCGAGAGGGCGCGGTAGGCAACGGATCCGCGGGAAGAGGGCGCGTGCTCGGTCACGGGCAGACCATAGCTCGGCGACTCGGCGACTCGAACGCTGCGGGGGATGACCGTCTCGAAGACCATGCCGTCGAAGTGGTCCCGCAGCTCGGCCTCGACGTCCTGGGCTAGCCGGGTTCGCTCGTCATGCATCGTAATCAGCAGACCCGAAACCTCAAGTTGAGGGTTCAGCTCACGCCTGATTAAGCCCAAGGTTTCCAGAAACTGGACCAGGCCCTCTAGTGCCAGGTACTCCGCCTGGACCGGCACGATCACCCGGTCCGCCGCAGTAAGGGCGTTGACGCTGACCGGGCCCAGCGCGGGAGGGCAGTCGAGCATCGTCACAGCGAAGCGCTCCCGCACTGGCCCCAGGCGCTCGCGCAGGCGCGTCTCCGAGCCCTCGATTCGCGGCAGCTCGACCGCGGCGCCGGCGAGGTCGCGACTCGCAGGGACCAGCCAAAGGTTGTCGGGGCCCGCCGGGCGTGCGGCCTCGGCGACCGACGTATTGCCCGTGAGGCAGTCGTAGGAGGAGGGATGGAGGTCGCGGCCGCCGCCCAGCGCGACGGTCGCGTTGCATTGCGGGTCGAGGTCGCAAAGCAGCGTCTGGTGCCCGTCAGCAGCAGCGCAGGAGGCGAGGTTGACGGCGGTGGTCGTCTTCCCGACCCCGCCCTTCTGGTTTGCCACGGCATAGACCTTGCCCATCGAGCCCAGCCTAGATGGTGCATTCCCGGCGCGTTTTCAGGCAGTCGGATAGCCTCCTGCCCGTGTCCGAGAGCTTTGACTGGCCCGATGACCCAGCCGAGCGCGCCCAGGAGGTCGTCGAGGGAGTCCTCGACGACCTCGATCTCGACGGCGAGGTCGTGGTCGACGAGGACGACGACCGGATCCTGCTGACGGTCGAGGGGGAGGACGACTACGGCCTCCTGATCGGCAAACGCGGGCAGACGATCGACGCCCTGCAGCTGCTCTGCTACCAGGCTGCCTTCCGCGGCTTCCGCGAGCGCAAGCGGGTGGTTGTCGACGCCGCCGGCTACCGCGAGCGCCGCCGCGAGACGCTGGAGAGCCGCGCGGACCGAGCCGCTGACCAAGCGCTGAGCAACAGCAGCGTTGTCGAGATGGACCCGATGAGCGCGCAGGAACGGCGCGTCGTCCACGAACGGCTGAAAGACCGCTCGGGGGTCGAGACCTACAGCGAGGGCGACGAGCCCCGTCGCTGCGTGATCGTCGCGCCGCTGCTGCCCGAGTGAGTCGCGAGCCCGCGGCCGCACTGGGCGAGGGCGGGCGGAGGCGGCTGCAGATAGTCCTCGACCTGCTTGGCGAAGAGCGGGCGTCGGTCAGCTCGGTGGTCGACGAGCGGGCCTGGCAGGTGCACGTCGCCGACAGCCTGACTGGGCTCGAGATACCCGAGCTGCGCGAGGCCGGACAAATCGCCGACATCGGCGCGGGGGCGGGTTTTCCCGGCCTGGTCCTGGCGGTGGCGCTGCCGCGGGCGCAGGTCGACCTGATCGAGTCGGTCGGGCGCAAGTGCGAGTTCATGCACCGGGCCGGCGCGGAGGCTGGGATCACGAATGCGAGCGTGCTGAACCTGCGCTCAGAGGAGCTGGCTGCCGCGGAGGGGCGTGAGGCCTATGACGTCGTCACGGCGCGGGCAGTGGGACGGCTCTCGACCCTCGCCGAGCTCGCTTCACCGCTGCTGAAGCCAAATGGCGTCCTCGTCGCCTGGAAGGGGAAACGTGATCCAGACGAGGAGCAGCAGCTGCGCAACGCGTCGGAGGCTCTGGCGATGGCCCTCGAGGACGTCCTCGACGTCGGCGACCGCGCCGGCAGCGAGCATCGCCACCTGCATGTGGTCCGCAAGACCGGGCCGACGCCGGCGGACCTGCCGCGGCGACCGGGCATGGCCAAGAAGCGCCCGCGCGGCTGAGCCGCATTAGAGCCCTTCTAGCGGCGCTTCTTCTTTTTTTTCGGCGGCGGAGGTGGTGGTTTTGCCGCTTGCGCAGCGGCGGCGCCCGCGGGAGTGGCGATCTCGGGGACCGGCACGACCTGGCGGATCACGTACTGCTGGCCGATCGTCCAGATGTTGGTAGTGATCCAGTAGAGGATCAGCCCGGCCGGGAAGTTGAGGATGAAGGGCACGAAGATCAGCGGCAGGACGAACATCATCGTCCGCTGGCTTTTGTCAGCCGACATCGACATCACCAGGCCGGAAAGCAGCTGGGTGCCGATGTAGAGGACGAGAAGCACGATCAGTTCGGTCCCGTGGGCCTTGGCGGTGAGGTCTTCGATGAAGAGGAAGCCGGCCTTGCTGGCGCAGTGGCCGGCTTCGCAGCCGATGTCTTCCGGGAGCTCGTGGCGGAGGACGTTGAAGAGGGTGAAGAAGACCGGCAGCTGCGCGACCAGCGGGATGCAAGAGGCAAAGGGGTTGACTTTGTTCTCTTTGTAGATGCGCATCATTTCCTGCTGCATGCGCTGTTTGTCGTTTTTGTACTTCTCCTGCATCTCTTTGATCTGAGGCTGCAGCGCTTGCAGGGCCCGCATTCCCTTCAGCTGTTTGTAGGTGAGCGGGAGCAGGACCGCGCGGGTGACGACCGTGAGGGCGATGATCGACATCCCCCAGCTGAGGCCGACGTTGTCGTGGAAGAACTGCAGGACCGAGTTCGCGAAGTCGATCAGCGGCTGCAGGATGTTGGCGGCGGGGAGGATCACAAGTGGGTGCGGTGGTACTCGGCCGGGTGGATGGGGCCGGTGCGGAGCGTGAATCTATCGGGGATGGGGTCGAAGCCGCCGTGACTGAAGGGGTTGCAGCGGAGAATCCGCCAGCTGGCGAGGAGAAATCCGCGAATCACGCCGAAGCGCTCTATCGCTTCGACTGCGTAGGCGGAGCAGGTGGGCTCATAGCGACACCGGCGAGGAAAGGCCGGGGACACCCAACGCTGGTAGGCCCGGATCGGGCCCACGAACAGCCGTTTCACGTGGAACGCTCGCTCGGCCGGCTCTCAGTGCGTTTCACGTGGAACGCACCTTCGCGAGCGCCTCTTCGAGGTTCTCCTTGACCCCCTCCATCCCGCTCTTCTCGATCAGGTCCTTGATGTCGGCACGGGCGACGATGACGAAGTCGTGCCGTGGCGGGAGGCGGTCGGAAAGAGCCCAGAAAGCCTCCCGCAGGACCCGCTTCACCTTGTTGCGGTCGACCGCGCCACCGACCTTGCGGCTGACGGAGACGCCCAGGCGGACGTCCTCCCGCTCCTCGTCCTTGCGCGGGAAGGTGTAGAGCACGAGGTACCGCGTCGCATGGGATGAGCCTTCGCGGTAGACGCGGTCAAACTCGCCGCTGCGCGAGAGGCGCCGTCGCTTCGGTGGCATCAGATGCCCGGCCGCCCGAGCGCGTGCGGCATCTCGTTCAGGGGGTAAGGCGCTTGCGACCTTTGCGCCGGCGACGCTTGAGGACGGCCCGGCCGCCGCGGGTGCTCATGCGGGCACGGAAGCCGTGGGTCTTCGCCCGCTTCCGCTTCTTAGGCTGGTAGGTGCGCTTCATCGCGGCGGAGTATACGGACGGCGCCGAAAATCTTTTCTGCGGGATTTGCGATGGGCCCTGGCTGCCTCGCCAGGCACGGCGCTATGGTCGCCGCCCGGTGCCCGATGACTCCCCCAGAAACGAACTCGATGCCCTCTGGCGGGCGACTCAGGAGCGCCTCCGAGCCTCAGTCCCAGAGTCGACTTACCGCCTCTGGCTGGACCCGCTGGAAGCGGCGGGAGTCGACGGCGCAACGCTCTACCTGACTGCTCCCGAGGGCATCCGGGCCTGGGCCGAGCGCCGCTACAGCGCCCTGATCGCCGAAGCGCTGGAGGAGGTCGACTCGCCCCTACGCCAGGTCAGCTTCGCCGAGCGGCTCGGCGCCGACCAGAGCCTCGAGCCCCATCCGGAGCTCAACCCCAGCTACACCTTCGAGCGCTTCGTCATCGGGCCCGGCAACCGGCTCGCCCACGGCGCTGCTCTGGCTGTGGCCGAGGCCCCATCCGAGGCCTACAACCCCCTCTTCCTGCACGGGCCACCAGGGCTCGGCAAGACCCACCTCCTCGCGGCGATCGCCAACTACCTGCGCGACAACGCCCCGGCACTCAGCGTCCGCTACGCGACTGCGGAGTCGTTCACGAACGAGTTCGTTGCGGCCTTGAAGACCTCCGGCAGCGAGGCCTTCAAGGCCCGTTACCGCGACATCGACGTTCTCTTGATCGACGACGTCCAGTTCCTCCAGGGCAAGCCGGCTACCGAGGAGGAGTTCTTCCACACCTTCAACGCCCTCTACGAGTCCGGCAGCCAGCTGGTCCTCTCCGCCGACCGCCTCCCCAGCGAGCTCTCGACCCTCGCCTCGCGCCTCCGGGACCGGTTCGAGTGGGGCCTAACGATTCCGGTCGAGCCGCCGAACCTCGCGACCCGCCTCACCGTCCTGCGCCGCCTCGTCGAGGAGGCAGGGGTCGAGATCGCCGACGACGGTGCCCTCGCCGAGCTCGCGAACCGGATCGACGCCAACGTCCGCCAGCTGCATGGCGCCCTCACCCGCGTCCTTGCCCACGCCTCGCTGATGGCGCGGCCGCTCAGCACGGAGCTGATCGCCGAAGTGGTCCCCGGCGTCCGCGCCCAGCAGCCCACCTCGGTCGAGGAGATCCAGCAGCGGGTCGCCGAACGCTTCGGCGTCTCCCGCGCCGAGCTGGTCGGCTCCAGCCGCGCCGCCACTCCCCTGCGGGCCCGACAGGTGGCGATCTTCCTCACCCGCGACCTCACCGATCTCTCGCTGCCGCAGATCGGTCGCCTCTACGGCGGCCGCGATCACACCACCGTCCTCAACTCCCTGCGCCGCGTCGAAGCGGGCCTCAACGACGATCCCGAGCTCGCCGAGAAGGTCCGCGAGTTACGGGGAGCTATCCACAACCCGGTCGGCAACGAGCGCTGACAGCCGCCCGCGCTGTAAGAATCCCCAACCCTCCACAGCGCTGTCCACACGCCAGAATCCGCAGCACACCGCCGAATCGCTCCCAAACCCAGTTTTCTCCACAGGTCCTAACTCAACTCAAGAAGGCCAAGATCAGAGGCACATCACTTGAAGCTCACGACTAAACGCGAAGATCTCGTCTCCAAGCTCTCGATCGTCTCGCGAGCTGTTTCCACCCGCGCCGCCACGCAGGCGCTCTCCGGCGTCCTCCTAAATGCCTCTGACGGCCGCGTGACCCTGGCCGCCACCGATCTCGACCTCGGGTTGGAGACGACCCTCGAGGCTGAGGTCGAGGACGGGGGCGCTGTTCTCCTTCCCGGCCGCCTTTTCGCCGAGGTGGCCCGCTCGCTGGCCGACCCGACGGTGGAGATCGAAGCGCGCGAGGCCGAGCGGGACGTGGAGATCCGCAGCGGCGGCTCGAGCTTCCACCTGCGGGTGCTCGCGGTTGAGGACTTCCCGAAACTTCCGCAGCCGCAGGAGGAGGGTTCGCTAAAGATCCCGGCGGCGGCTTTGGAAGAGAGCATCGAGCTGGTCGCCCGCGCGGCCTCGCGCGACGACATGCGGCCCGTCCTCACCGGCGTCTTCGTCACTGCCACCGGCAAAGAGATGACGATGGTCGCGACCGACTCCTACCGGCTGGCGGTCAAACGGACCGAGCTCGAGTCCGACCTCGGCGGCGAGCTGGAGGCCAACATCCCCGCGCGGGCGCTGCGCGAGCTCGGCCGCATCCTCTCCTCAGAGGGCGCCGGCGAGACCTCGATCTCCCTGCTCCCGAACCAAGCCGTTTTCGTGGCAGGGTCGATCCTCCTCTCGACGAGGCTGATCGACGGCCAGTTCCCCAACTTTCGACAACTCCTCCCGGAGTCCTACGAGCACGACGTGCGGCTGCCGCGTTCGGAGTTTCTCGACGTCACCCGCCGGGTCAGCCAGCTGGCGCAGCGCAACGCGCCGCTGCGGCTCTCGTTCGAGTCGGGGGAGCTGACGGTCGCGGCGGAGACGCCCGACGTCGGCGACGCCAAGGAGACGATGCCCGCAGCCTTCGAGGGGGAGACGCTGGAGATCGGGTTCAACCCCGAGTTCCTCCGCGAAGGGATCGAAAGCGTGCAGGGCGAGGAGGTGCTGGTGCGGCTGATCTCGCCGCTGCGGCCGGGGCTGCTGGAGCCGGTGGAGGGAGACGACTTCCGCTACTTGGTGATGCCGATCCGCCTCAACGTCTAGCGATGCCCGCGCGCTCGAGGTGAGCGGCCCGTGCTCGTCACCGCGATCGAGGCAAAGCCGCTGCGCAGCCTCGAGCGGGTCCGCATCGAGCTGCCCCCCGGGATCGTCAGCGTCATCGGCCCCAACGGGACCGGCAAGACCAACCTCGTCGAGGCCCTCTACTTCGCTCTCACCGGGCGTTCTTTCCGCACCACCGATCGCCGCGACCTAATCCCGTTCGGCGGCAACCTCGCCCGCGCCGAAGCGACAGTCCGCGACGAGGACGGGATCGAGCACACGCTGATGGCGGCGATCAGCCGCACCGAAGGGCGCCGTCACCTGCTCGATGGCAACCCCGCCGATCCGGCGACGCTGGCGCGCAGCCGTCCGCCGGTCGCGGTCTTCGCTCCGGATCGGCTGACGCTGGTGAAGGGACCGCCGGCCGAGCGCCGCGCCCACCTCGACGGCTTCATCGCCGCCCGCTGGCCCGCGCGGGGGGAGCTGCGCAAGCGCTACGGGCAGGCGGTCGCGCAACGCAACGCCCTGCTCTCGCGGCTGAACGCCGGCTACGGCTCGCCGGAGGACCTGCGGATCTGGGATGCGGGCATGGCAGCCGCCGCCGCGCCGCTGATCCAGGCGCGATCCGAGGCGGTCGCCGAGCTGGCCGGTCCTTTCACGACGACGGCGTCCGAGCTGGACCTGGACGCGGCGGCGCTCGAGTACGCGCCGCGCGCCGAGGGCTCGGACGAGGAGATCAGGGCGGGCCTGGAGGAGCACCGCGGCCAGGACATCCGCCTGGGCCGCAGCTCCTGGGGCCCGCACCTGGACGAGCTGAAGCTCTCGGCCGGAGGCAAGGCCTTGCGCAAGTATGGATCGCAGGGGCAGCAGCGCACCGTCCTCCTCGCCCTCCTCTTCGCCGAGCGGCAGGCACTGCTGGAGGCGCGGCGGGTAACGCCGCTGCTGCTCCTCGACGACGTGATGAGCGAGCTCGACCCCGGCAGGCGCGAGCGCCTCGTCGCCCGTCTAGGCGACGGTGGTCAGGTGCTGATCACGGCGGCGGACGAGGAGTCGGTGCCCGCTGCCGCGCGAGAGTCTGTGGTGCGAATGCCGCCGCCACAGACAGAAAGTGCCGCAGCATGAGCCGTCGGCGCGCCCCGCGACCGGCGGCAAACGCCTTCCAGGCCGCGCTTCAGCAGGTCGCCCCGAAGACGCCCCTGGCGGCGATCCAGGCCGGCTGGTCGTCGGCGGTCGGCGAGCGCCTCGCGGCCGTCGCCACTCCCGTCTCTGAGCGCGATGGAGTGCTGACGGTCGAGTGTGCCGACGCAGTCTGGACGCAGGAGCTCCACCTGATGCAGGAGACCCTTTTGCAGCGCCTGCGCGAGGAGCTCGGAGAGCGGGCACCGAAGGCGCTCCGCTTTCGCGTTAACTCCGCGCGTTTCTAGTTACTGTTTTTCCGAGATTTGCAGGGAAGTTTTACTTTGGCGCCAGCTTGTCCAGGGCACCGAACTGGTATTCTTATGGCAACTCGCATTGTGCCCCGACCCACGTGGAGCGAGCAAGATTCAGCGCTCCTCGATGTCGGGGTTTTTCTTGCCAATCGGAAGGGACTCCTTGCCTGAGAAAAAAGCCAGCGGCGACTCCTACGGCGCCAAGGACATCACCGTCCTCGAGGGCCTCGAAGCCGTCCGGAAACGCCCCGGTATGTACATCGGCTCGACGGGGCCGCGCGGCCTGCACCACCTCGTCTACGAGATCGTCGATAACTCGGTCGACGAGGCCTTGGCCGGGCACTGCGACAGCGTCAAGGTCGTCCTGCACCCCGACAACTCCTGCACGGTCGAGGACAACGGCCGCGGCATTCCGGTCGAGACGATGGCGAAAGAGGGGAGGCCGGCCGCCGAGGTCGTTCTGACCGTCCTCCACGCCGGCGGCAAGTTCGGGGACGGCGGCGGCTACAAGGTCTCCGGCGGCCTGCACGGCGTTGGCGTCTCCGTCGTCAACGCCCTCTCCGAGCGGCTGCACCTGGAGATCAGCCGCGACGGCTTCGTCTGGTCGCAGGACTACGAGCGGGGGAAACCGCAGACCGACCTCGACAAGGGCGAGAACACGAAATCCCACGGGACCAAGATCACCTTCCTGCCTGATCTCGAGATCTTCGAAGAGATCGAGTTCGACTTCCAGACCCTGGCCGAGCGCCTGCGTGAGACCGCCTTCCTCACCCGCGGCCTGAAGATCGAGCTGATCGACGAGCGCGGCGCGACCAACAGCGTCACCTTCCAGTACGAGGGGGGGATCGAGGACTTCGTCCGTCACCTCAACGAGAACAAGGACGAGCTCCACCGCAAGGTCATCTTCTTCGAAGGCAAGGAGGAGGCCGGCGAAGTCGAGCTGGCGATGCAGTGGAACGGCTCCTATCAGGAGTCGATCTTCAGCTTCGCCAACAACATCAACACCCACGAGGGCGGCACCCACCTCTCCGGCTTCCGGGCGGCGCTGACGCGGACGCTGAACGCTTATGCCCGCAACAAAGGCCTGCTGAAAGAGAAAGACGACAACCTCGCCGGCGAGGACGTGCGCGAGGGCCTGACCGCGGTGATCTCGGTCAAGCTGCACGACCCGCAGTTCGAGGGCCAGACCAAGACCAAACTCGGCAACCCGCCGATCAAAGGCCTGGTCGAGGAGACCGTCAACCGCAAACTGGCCGAGTACTTCGAGGAGAACCCGGGGGACGCGCGTCGGGTCATCAGCAAGGCGATCGACGCCTCGCGTGCTCGGGACGCTGCCCGCAAAGCGCGCGACCTCACCCGCCGTAAGTCGGCACTGGAGAACTCGACCCTGCCGGGCAAGCTCGCCGACTGCACGGTCAAGGACCCGAGCCTGGCCGAGATCTTCGTGGTCGAGGGTGACTCCGCCGGCGGCTCGGCAAAGCAGGCCCGCGACCGCAACACGCAGGCGGTGCTGCCGCTGCGCGGCAAGATCATCAACGTAGAGAAGAGCCGCATCGACAAGGTCCTGGCGAACAACGAGATCCAAGCGCTGATCACCGCGATCGGCACCGGCGTCCACGACGAGTTCAACCTCGAGGACGCCCGGTACCACAAGATCGTGATGGCGACCGACGCCGACGTCGACGGCGCCCACATCCGCACCCTCGTCCTCACCTTCCTCTACCGGCAGATGCCGGAGCTGATCGACGCCGGCTTCGTCTACATCGCCAAACCGCCGCTCTACCGTGTTAAACAGGGCAATCAGGAGACTTACCTGGAGCGCGAGTCCGAACTGGAGGAGCTGCTGCTGCGCGACAAATTCGAGAATTTCGAGCTCGTCGACGCCAACGGCAAGAAGACGAAGCTGACGCAGAGCCGTTGGCAGGGCTACGTGCGGCGCTCGAAAGAGTACGAGGGATGGAGCTCCTCGCTTCAGGCTGAGTTTGGCCACGAAGCGGTGCGGTTCCTCGAGGAGTCGAACCTGCTGGACGAAGGAGTGACGAGCGTGGCGGCCGCGGCGACGCTGATGAGCAAGAAAGCTCCAGAGGACGAGCCCTTTGACACCGAGGTCTTGGAGAAGACGGACGACCTGCTGGTCGTCAAGGCGATCGAGCGCCGCACCGGCCTGGCGCGGACCCATCGCTTTCCCGCCGCGCTCTTTTCCCATCACGATTACCGCAAGTTCGTCGAGGTCCACGGGGGCTTGTTGAAACAGGTCGGAAGGCCTCCGTTCGAGGTGACCTACGAGGGCCGCCGTAACGTCGCGCTCTCGTTCCAGGCGCTGCGGGGGGCGGTGTTGGAGCTGGCCCGCAAAGGGGTTCAGCTGACCCGCTTCAAGGGTCTCGGCGAGATGAACGCCGAACAGTTGCGCGAGACGACCATGGACCCGGCTAGCCGGACGCTGGCGCGGGTGACGCTCGAAGACGCGACGGCCGCTGACCAGATCTTCTCGATGCTGATGGGAGATCAAGTGGGGCCCCGGCGTGACTTCATCGAGACGCATGCGAAAGAGGTCCGGTTCCTTGACGTCTAAGGGCCGGACGCGCCACGGAGGGTTGAACTGATGGACGCCAACGTTCTCACCGGCGGTCGGATCGAAGACCGCGAGCTCGAGAAGGAGATGCGCTCGTCGTACCTCGATTACGCGATGAGCGTGATCGTCGGCCGGGCTCTGCCGGATGTCCGCGACGGGCTGAAGCCCGTGCACCGCCGCGTGCTCTACGCGATGCACGACATCGGCTTGCAGCCGACTCGGCCGTACCGCAAGTGCGCCTTCATCGTCGGCGAGGTGATGGGCAAGTACCACCCGCACGGCGACTCGGCGATCTACGACACCTTGGTGCGGATGGCGCAGGACTTCTCCCTGCGCTACATGCTGGTCGATGGGCAGGGGAATTTCGGCTCGATCGACGACGATCCGGCCGCCGCGATGCGGTACACCGAGGCCCGCTTGGGCCGCCTGGCGACGGAGCTGTTGCGGGACATCGACGCCGACACGGTCGACTTCGGCTCCAACTACGACGAATCGACCCAGGAGCCGCTGGTCCTGCCGGCGCGCTTCCCGAACCTGCTCGTCAACGGCACCTCGGGGATTGCGGTCGGGATGGCGACCAATATCCCACCGCACAACCTGCGCGAGGTCGCCGACGCGGTCGCCGCCTACGTCGACGATCCGGAGATCGACCTCGAGGGCCTGATGCAGCACGTCAAAGGCCCGGACTTCCCCGGCGGCGGGATCATGAGCCGCGAGGGGATCCGCGACGCGTACGCCTCCGGCCGTGGCAGCATCAAGGTCCGCGCCCGCGCCCACGTCGAGCCGCTGAAGGGGGGCAAGGAGGCGATCGTCGTCACCGAGCTGCCGTTCATGGTCAAGAAGGGCGGCGAAGGCGGGCTGATTACGAAGATCGCCGATCTCGTCCGCGACAAGAAACTCGAGGGCATCTCCGACCTGCGCGACGAGTCTGACCGCTCGGGGATGCGCCTGGTGATCGAGCTGAAGCGCGGAGGTCCGCCGGCGAAAGTCGTCCTCAACAACCTCTACAAGAAAACCGCGATGCAGACGACCTTCGGCGCCAACATGGTGGCGCTGGTCGACGGCGTGCCGAAAACGCTGAGTCTGCGGCAGCTGATCCACCACTACGTCGACCACCAGCGTGAGGTGGTGACGCGGCGGACGCAGTACGAACTGCGGCGGGCGGAGGCACGCGCGCACATCCTCGAGGGCCTGCTGGTCGCGCTGGACAACCTCGACGCGGTGATCGCCCTGATCCGCGGGTCCAACGATCCGGATGCCGCCCGCGACGGTCTGATCGACCAGTTCGAGCTCTCGCGCGAGCAGGCTCAGGCGATCCTCGACATGCGCCTGCAGCGCCTGACCGCGCTCGAGGCCGACAAGGTTCGCGCCGAGCACGCTGACCTGATGGAGCGGATCGGCGAGCTGCGGGCGATCCTCGGCGACGAGGCGAGAGTGATGGGGCTGGTCAAAGACGAGCTGGCAGAAGTCGTCGAGTCCTACGGTGACGAGCGCCGCACCGAACTCGCTCACTTCGAGGGCGACGTCGGGATCGAGGACATGATCGCCGACCAGCAGATGGTGATCTCGCTGACCGCCTCCGGCTACGTCAAGCGGCTGCCGCTGGCGACCTACCGGCAGCAGCGTCGCGGGGGGGTCGGGGTGATGGGGATGAACCTGAAAGAGGACGACTACATCGCCCACCTCCACATCTGCTCGACCCACGACTTCCTGCTCTTCTTCACCAACCGCGGCAAGGTCTACCGGCTCAAGGTGTACGAGCTGCCGGAGGGCTCACGGACCGCGAAAGGCAGTTCGCTCAACAACCTGCTGCCGCTGCGCGAAGGCGAGCGGGTGATGGCGGTGATCCCGACCCGCGACTTCAAGGAGAACAAGTACCTGGCCTTCGCCACCGCGAAAGGCCTGATCAAGAAAACGGAGTTCCTCGCTTACAACACGCCGATCCGGGCCGATGGGATCATCGCGATCAAGGTCCGCGACGGCGACGAGCTAGTCCAGGTGCGACTGACCTCGGGCGAAGACGACATCCTCATGGTCTCGCACTCAGGCCACGCTTCCCGCTTCTCGGAGGCGCAGGTGCGGACGATGGGACGCGACACCAGCGGCGTCAAAGGCATGAACGTCGCCGGCAAGGGCAACCGCGTCCTGGCGATGGACGTTGCCCGTATCGATTTTAATCACACCGTCGCCACCGAGAACGGCTACGGCAAGCGCACGCCCGTCTCGGAATATCCGGTCAAGGGCCGCGGTACTAAAGGCGTCCTCACGGTGAAGCTGACCGAGAAGAAGGGCGGCCTCACCGGCGCTCTGATCGTCAACGAGCACGAGGACCTCCTCTTCATCTCCCAGAACGGCATGGTCCAGCGCACCTCCGTAAGCGGCATTTCCCAAATGGGCCGCTCCACCCAGGGCGTCAAGGTGATGAACATCAAGGACGACGACCGAGTAAGCGCCGTCGCCCTAGTCGTCGAGTCCGAGGAATCCACCGACGCCGCGGCCACCCCAGAGGACAACGGCCAAGAGCCGCTGGTAGAGGCGTCACCGGACGGCGCTGAGGGCTAAGCCGCCTGCGGCAAGTACTGCTGCCAGGCCGCCGGGATCTTTGGGCTGGCTACCTGGATGAAGACGGTGGGCGGTGGGGCCTTGGGGGTCGTGGCCGGGTGCATGTGGATCTCGCGGGGGAGGCGGTTGCCCTTGCGGCGGTTGCAGGGCGGGCAGGCGGCGACGATGTTCTCCCAGACGGATTCGCCGCCGCGGGAGCGGGGGATGACGTGGTCGACGGTGAGGCCGGACTTGGTCGAGCCGCAGTACTGGCAGGTCCAGGAGTCGCGGGCTAGCACTGCGCGGCGGGTGATCTTGCGGCGGTGCGCCTCGCGTGGGATGCGGACGTAGTTCGTGAGGCGGATGACGTCGGGCCGCTCCATCGTCATGTGCTCGGAGTGGAGGGCGGCGCCGTCCCGGCGCTCCAGCAACTCGGCCTTTTCCTTCAGAAGAAGGACAGCGGCTCTTCTCAACGTGCAGACGTTGATCGGCTCATACGTCGCGTTGAGTACCAGCACCCTGGCCATTGCTTGAAGAAGATTGTAGGGCGCTGGCCCGCTGATGCTCGTTGCAAGCCGCACAACAGCTTGATCTGGCAGGCCCAGCGCGGCCTGGAGGCCGGTCTCAGCCCACCGGATAGGAGCCGAGGATCCGGGTCGACTCGGCCTTCTTGCGCAGCTCAGCGATCGCCTCGGCGACCGCGGGGTCGTCCTCTTTGCCCTCGAGATCGCAGAAGAACATGTAGCGCCCGAGCCCCTGCCGCAGCGGCCGCGACTCGATCCGCGTCAGGTTGATCCCGCGGTTGGAGAACTCGCTCAGCGCGTCAACGAGAGCGCCGGGATGGTCCGCCCCCAGCTCGGAGAAGACCAGCGAGGTCTTCCACGCGCGCTCGTCTCCGCCCCCGAGCTCGGTCCCCTGCGGCGCGATCCAGACGAAGCGGGTGACGTTGTCGTCCTGGTCCTCGACCCCTTCCAGCAGCAGCTCGCAGCCGTAGAGCTCCGCTGCCGCCCGTGCCCCCAGCGCTGCCCACGGCCGTGCCGACTCGCTGACCATCCGCACCGCCGCCGCGGTGCTGCTGACGCTGCGCCGTTCCACCTCCGGCAGCCGCTCCCGCAGGAAGCGCGCGCACTGGGCAAGTGGCTGCGGGTGCGAGAGCACCGCCTCGACGTTCTCGATCCCGGCTCCCTCGCGGGCGATCAGGTGGACCCGGACCCGGTAGTCGTGCTCGCCGGCGATCGCCACGCTCTGGACGTCAAAAGCAAGCGTGTCGAGCGTCGGCCGCACTGACCCCTCGAGCGAGTTCTCGATCGGCACCAAAGCCCGATCCGCCTCCCCCCGCTCAACCGCGAGGATCGCATCAGGAATCGTAGGCGTCCGCAGTGGCTCAAAGCTCTGGTCAGCCATAGCTTCACCCAGAGCATCCTCGGTGAACGTCCCCGCCGGCCCTAGATACGCGATTCGCATCCAGAGATCAAACCAGAGCGTGTCGAGGGGCCGGGGTCCCCCCGGCCCCCAACCACCCACCTATTCGATCAGCAGCGTGAAAGTGCCGACGTTGTTTTCGGTCACCTTCTCGCCCGGGACCGCTTCGACTTCGACTTCCAGCGTCACTTCGCCTCTCGGCGCCGGCGTCAAAGGAATCGTCGCGGTGCCGGTTTCGCCAACCGGGAGTTCGTCGATTTCACCCTTGATCGTGTTGCCTTCGACCGTGACCGCGACGGTGACGCCGCTCTCGGTCGATTCGCCCTGGTTCGTCACCCGGACTTCAAGTTCCACCCCTTCTTCGCCACTGACGGTGGCGGGCGCCCCTTCGGCAAGTTCGGTGCCGTTGACGATCACGCCGGCCAGTTCGGTCCCGTGCACGCCCGGCGTCGCCGAGCCGCTGCTGTTGCTGATCGCCCCGAGGGCGTCGCTGACGGTGCTTTCTTCGAGCCATTTTTCATCTGGCAAGACGCTGCTCTTCGGCAGGTCGTCGCCGGAGATCCCGTTGTTGGCCAGCACCCCGTCCACTTCCGGCCGCACTACCTGTTCGTAGACGATGTCGCTGGCCAGCAGGTTCTGCATCTGCTTGGCGATCCCCGCCATCGCCTTCTCGGCTCCGGCGTCACCGAGCGCGGTCGGCATCTTTTCGGCGATTTCGTCCATCGCGTTGGCGCGCAGCTCGTAGACGAGTTCGAGGTTCTTCTGCGGCCGGCTCATGTCGCCCGGCGCTCCCAGGTCTTCGACCCGCTGGCGGTAGCTGTCCATCGCACTGCGGTCGGCTTCGACCTCGTTGACGAAGTCGGTGACCGAGGCGTTGCCCGGGCTTTCGATCTTGCCGAAGAAGCGTTTGCTCGTCTGTTCGGTGCCTTCGACGATCTCGGTCACCTTGCGCGCGTAGTCGCTCAGTTCCGAGTGGGCGCGGGCGTCGAGGCAGCCCTTGATCCCGAGCACGATCAGGATCAGCAGCAGCAGGCCGCCGCCGAGGGCCAGGCCGCGGCGCAGCATGATTTGCTGGCGTTCGGGGCGACGTTTCGGGCGCCCGCGCCGGGGCGGGCGTCGTGAGGTGAAGTCCTCCACGGGGCCGGAAGTATGAACATCGAGGTGGCCGCTGCGCCAGTTCGTCCCGCAAACGGTGGGTTTTTCCCAGTCCCAGCGCAGGAAAGCGGGGTGTCGAGGCGAAGTTCGGTACTGGGATGGTCGGCTCGCTCGTGCTCAACCGGTTCCTGATCGAGCGCCGCATTGGCAGCGGCGGCTTCGGCGTTGTCTACGAGGCCTGGGATGGCCGCCTCGAGCGCCCGGTCGCGGTGAAGGCGATCGAGCAGCGGGGGGAGGCCGGCCGCCGGGTTCTGCGCGAGGCCCAGGCCGCGGCGCGGCTCAACCACCCCGGCATCGTCACTCTCTACGAGATGGGGGAGGAGGACGGCAACGCCCTCCTGGTCACCGAGCTGGTCGAGGGCTCGACCCTGGCCCGGCTCGCTCACAACGGCGAGCTCTCCGACCGCGAGATCGGCGAGATCGGCGCCGACCTTTGCGAGGCGCTCGACCACGCCCACTCGCGCGGCGTCGTCCACCGCGACATCAAGCCGCAGAACGTGCAGGTGATCGAGGACGCCGAACCGCGAGCGAAGCTGATGGACTTCGGCGTCGCCCGCCTGGCTGACGACGCCCCGCTGACCGCCGCCGGCGACGTCGTCGGCACCCTCGCTTACATGTCGCCCGAGCAGGCCGAGGGCAAGCCGGCCGGCCCGGAGGCCGACGTCTACTCGCTCGCCCTCACCCTGTACGAGTGCTGGAGCGGCGAGAACCCGCATCGCCGCGCCACCCCTGCCGCCACCGCCCGTGCGATCGGCGGCCGCGCCCGGCCGCTGCGCCGCCTCCGCCCCGACCTGCCACGCGAGCTGACCGGCACCGTCGACGCCTGCCTGGCGCCGCGGCCGAACCACCGTCCCTCGCTGGAGGAGCTCGGCACCGCGATCGAGGACTCGCTCGACCAGCTCGCCGACCACCTGCCGGAAACCCGCGGGCACGTCCTCACCCGTCTCGGGGCCCTTGCCGCTGCGGCCACGCTCGGCGGCTTCCTCGCCCTCCACGGGGCGGCGCTGCCGTAGCTCCCCTTGAGGATCGATCCCTAGGATTTCCGCCATCGGCGCTCTGAGTCGAATCGAGTCGATGTTCGAAGGCCTCGTCGAGGGGGTCTTCAGCCGTGCCTTCAGCTCCGAGGTGCAGCCGGTCGAACTGGCGCGCAAGCTCGCCAAGGAAATGGATGCGCACAAGACCGCCTCGGTCCAGCGCGTCTACGTCCCCAATGAGTACACGGTCTTCCTCTCGCGCCAGGACCGCGGCAAGCTCGAAGGCTACGAGCGCTCGCTGGAGCAGGAGCTCTCCGGCTACCTGCTCGAGCACGCGCGGCGGCGCAACTACGACCTGCTGACCCGCCCGCAGGTGGAGTTCGAGACCGACGAGCGGCTGCGGCTCGGCGAGTTCGGGATCCAGGCGCGGCTGGTGAAGCCGCCGGCGCACGAGGGCGCTGCCCCCGAACAAGGCGAAGAGGGCCACACGATGGTCTACTCGGCGGTCCGCGAGCGCGACCGCAACCGGCCGAAACGGCCCGAGCAGGCAGTCGGGGCGCTGGTCTCGACCCGGGCGGTCGTCTCGCTGAAGGACCGCCGCTACGTCCTCGACGGCCCGGTGGCGACGATCGGGCGCTCGAAGTCGGCCGAGTGCGTGCTCTCCGACCCCAACGTCAGCCGCCGCCATGCCGAGCTGCGGCGCGAAGAAAGCGGCGACTGGCAGGTCGTCGACCTCGGCTCCACCAACGGGATCAAGGTCAACGGCCGCCGCGTCCCCTCCACCCGGCTCAGCCCCGGTGACCAGGTCACCCTGGGCACCACCACGTTCACGTTTGACATAGAGCAGTAGCAACAGGTCCGATGACGAGATCCAGCCGTCGTCAGGCAAGGACGCAGGGATTCCGAATAGCAGCGCTATTCGGGAGACCGAGGACGCCGCATGACGGCGGCTGGCGCCGTCATTAAGGTGCTTGGCTCGTGAGTTACGACCCTGTATCCGTCGCTCTCAAATTCGGCTTCCTCGCCGTCCTTTACCTCTTCGTGCTGGTGATCGCGCGGAGCGCTCTCAAGGACCTGCGGCGGACGACCGCGCCGGCCCCTGACGCGACCGGGTTCCATGCCGTGCCCGCCTATGCCGAGGCGCCGCGCCGCGGGCCTGACGGCTGGCTTGTGGTCGAGCGCGGCGGCGGTCTCGAAAAAGGCCAGCGCCTCGACCTGATCGGCGGCCTCTCGGTCGGCCGCTCGAAGGAGTCCGACGTGCAGATCGACGACCGCTACGCCTCCAGCCTCCACGCCCGAGTCTTCTCGCGCGACGGCAGGTTCTATGTCGAGGACATGAACTCGACCAACGGGACCTTGCTGAACGGCGCCACCCTGCAGGGCGAGGCGGAGCTGATCGATGGCGACACCGTGCAGATCGGGGACACGGTCTTCCGCCTCGAGGTGCAATGACCCGCATGCGGAGCGACCGTCCATATCTGGTTCTTCGGGAGCGGAGCATGCGCGGCAAAGGGTGTGAATTGCCTTGAGCCTGCGGATCGCCGAGGAAGCCGTACGCACCGACACCGGGCGCCAGCGCAACGCCAACGAGGACTCGCTCTTCGTCGACGCGCCGCTGTTCGTCGTCGCCGACGGGATGGGCGGTGCCCAGGCCGGTGAGGTCGCCTCGCGCGCCGCCGCCGAGTCCTTCGCCCAGAACCTCCCGCCCGGCCCGCCGGAGAAGCTGCTGGAGGAGACGATCGAGGGCGCCAACCGGACGATCCACGAACTCGCCCGCAAGGACCCGAGCCTGGCCGGGATGGGGACGACTACGACCGCGGCGCTGGTCGACCTCGACAGCGAAGAGGTGGCGATCGGCCACGTCGGCGACAGCCGCGCCTACCGCCTGCGCGCCGGCAAGTTCGAGCAGCTGACCCGCGACCACTCCCTGGTCGAGGAGATGCGGCGCAAAGGGCAGCTGACCGACGCCCAAGCCGAGGACCACCCACAGCGCTCGATCATCACCCGCGCGCTCGGCCCCGAACCGGAGGTCGAAGTCGACCTGCAGACGGTGCCGGCCCAGGCCGGTGACCTCTTCCTGATCTGCTCGGACGGGCTGACGACGATGCTCGACGACGAGAAGATCGCCCACATCCTCGCCCGAGCGACCTCGCTGCAGAGCGCGGTGCGGGCGCTGATCGACGAAGCCAACCGGGCGGGCGGCCGCGACAACATCACCGTCGTCCTCTTCCGCCTCGAGGATGCCGACGGAGCCGACGGGGCAGCGGGCCCGGCCAAGGAAGGCGCGACGCTGATCGGCGGCGACGCCGAGGCCGCCGGGCTGACCGCGACCGAGGTCCGCAAGCGCGCCGCCGCCGAGGCCGCGCGCAAGCGCCGCGAGGAGCTCGACGCGCGCCCGCGGCGACGCGGCCTGAGGACGGCGCTGAGGGTGCTGGTGCCGCTGGTCCTGATCGCGGCGATCCTCGCCGGCGCCTGGTACGGCAACCAACAGATCTGGTTCCTCGGCACCGATGACGCCGGCCGCGTCGCCCTCTACCGCGGCGCCCCCTATGAACTGCCCTTCGGGATCAGCCTCTACAGCGAGCGTTACTCGAGCCCGGTCCAGACCGGATCGCTGCCGGCCCGGCGCAGGGACGCGGTCACCGGCCACGACCTGCGCTCGCGCGGCGACGCCATCTCCCTGCTCGAAGAAATCGAAAAGACCGCGGGGCTTCGTTGAGGGGATGTCGCCGATGACTGCGAGGAACCGGGAGCTCCTTGCCCTGGTTCCGGTCGCGGTCCTGCTGACCGCCGGCTTCGCCGCCGTCTTCTCCCAGGAGAACGCCAAACTCGGCAACCTCAGCGTCATCTATGGGGCCTACTTCCTGGCGATCTGCCTGGCGACCCACGTCTTCCTGCGCATCCGCCTCCCCAACGCCGACCCGTACCTGTTCCCGCTGATGGCGACGCTGACCGCCTTCGGGCTGGTGATGATCTACCGGATCGACGAACACCTCGCCCGTGACCAGGCCAACTGGTTCGTCTTCGGGCTGGTCCTCTTCGCGCTGACGATCTACTTCCTGCGCGACTACGAGGTGCTGGAGCGCTACCGGTACACGATCGCCGTCGCCGGCCTGCTGGTGCTGCTGGCGCCGCGCCTGCCGGGGATCGGCCAGCAGGTCAACGGCGCCTACCTCGGGGTGAAGATCGGCCCGCTCGCCTTCCAGCCGGCCGAGTTCACCAAGATCGCGATCGTCATCTTCCTCGCCAGCTACCTGCGCGAGCACCGCGAGGTGTTGATCGTCGGGGCGCGGCGGGTGCTGGGGGTGACGCTGCCACCGCTGAAGCACTTCGGGCCGATGCTGGTCGTCTGGGGCGCCTCGATGTTCATGCTCGTCTTCATCCGCGACCTTGGCAGCTCGCTGATGTTCTTCGCCGCCTTCCTCGCCCTGCTCTACGTGGCGACCGGGCGCTTCTCCTTCGTCGTCATCGGCATGGCGATGTTCTTCCTCGGCGCCTGGTTCTTCGCCAGCACCGTGCCGCACGTCCACGACCGGGTCGAGATCTGGCTCCACCCCTACGCCGAAGCCCAAGGCAACGGCTACCAGATCCTCAACTCGATCTTCGCCCAGGCCGACGGCGGCCTCTTCGGCAAGGGCTTCGGGCAAGCGCTGATCACGATCCCCGGCACTCACAACACGCTGCTGCCGGCGGCGGAAACCGACACGATCTACGCGCTGATCGTCAACGAGCTCGGGCTCTTCGGCGCCGTCGGCGTGATCCTCGTCTACCTGACGATCACCGCCCGTGGGTTCAAAATCGCCCTGCTGGCTAACGACGGCTTCTCGAAGCTGCTCGCCACTGGCCTCACCGCGGTCTTCGCGATCCAGGCCTTCGTGATCATCGGCGGCGTCACCCGGGTGATCCCCCTGACCGGCGTCACCCTGCCCTTCA
>Ga0157371_10001902_pt1 | contig 20875 bp, 16 predicted proteins | sample C45metaG_FD_113462 | JGI IMG/M metagenome (GOLD analysis project Ga0157371, IMG submission 113462) | Corn rhizosphere microbial communities from Kellogg Biological Station, Michigan, USA - C4-5 metaG | ecosystem: Host-associated > Plants > Roots > Rhizosphere > Soil | place: USA: Michigan...
ACTCCATCGCCGAAGAGTCTAGTTCGCTCCTAACCCTGCGGGTCATCTCTGCAAGTTCGTGCCGGACAGCTCTTTCTATGTCTACGGGATCGCGGCGCATCTGATTGAAGAAGATCCGTAGCGCGATACCTGCGATGGTGGATACGATCGCGACGCCGAAATTCCTTACGACGTCTTCGATCGACGCCTGTCCTGTGAACTTGAACAGGGAGATGCCGAGGCTGGTGAGCGTGAAGATGAATCCCATATAGTAGAGATTATCACCGGCCTGCTCGTTCAGCAGTCTGAGGCCCGGCAACATGTTCAGGGCAAAATACGCTAGCATGAGCAAGACTGGTATCACGGTGACCCAGACGATATTCAGATCGTAGAGCTTTCCAAACCAGATTGTCGTCGCTCCGATGAGCGTTAAACCGACGAAAACCGTAATGGGACCGTTGTGACGGATAGCATCCCTAGTGGAGACGGAGCTCATTTCATGCCTGCCAATCTCTCGTATCCGAGCAGTTCGCCTTGGTTAGACCTGATCCACGAGACCCAAAACTCAGCAACATCGTCCGATGAAGGCGCTCCGGGACGCTGGAAGGCCAGGATCTTGACCTCGATTCCCGCCAAAGGGGTCCTATAGAGATCGCGGGCAGCAGTCTTCGAAAACGCTTCGTAGCCGACGCCGCTTCTGTACATTGAGTAAGTCGTTGTGTGTTCGAGCATGTCAGATGCGACGTATAGCTGTTTGGGCAGACCATCCAGATCCGGCTTGGAAAATCCTTCGATGACGATCCGTTGGATACCTGCCATGATTGGTGACTGGCTTGATGTGGAACCGGTGTTGGAATTCGGTATGACACGATTTAGGGGATCGCCGAAGGCTGCCTTCCAACGCTCGCGGATCTTCTTCGGATTCGAAGTCCAGGGATCGGCCGACGCCTCGTCACCAGGGTTGCATCCGCTGAACGTCCTTGTCAGAGCCCCTTCCTTTTCCGTCAAAGCAAAGACCTCTATGAGGCCGCCTTTGGGAACTTGCCCGACGATCTTCTGAAACTGGTTCTGCAGGTCAGCCTTTGTCACTTCGGAGACTGGGTCGGTAACATCCAGCAAGAACGCGGTGACCGATTTAGGTCCATCTGCTGGACAGAGATTTTCACCGAGCGCCGCCTCGTTTCCTGCGCGGAGCTTCAAATAGACCATGGACGAAGCAGCAGCGCCGATGAAAAGCACCAGTACGACGATCGCAATCCAAGCCCAGACCGACGACGAGCTTCTGCGCCTTCCACGTCTATGCCGGGCCATTGGACGTCTCCGGGAACAGATTGTCTAGTTGGTGGTAAGCCGTGACGGCGGCTTCGAATTCGACGCTTATCTGTTTCATCTGGGCTTTGAGCTGATCCTGGGCTTCTTGGATACGTTCGGCGAGATCCTTGTCGCTCCAGTCGTTCTCAGTGCTTAGACTGATGTCCCGCCTCATCATCATGTACTGCGACTTGAAATGCACGGGTTGGGATGTTGTTCGCACCTGTCTGTTAGCCTCCCTGTAGTACGCAAGGAGCTTCTGTGCCACCAGCTCTAGATGATCCTGATGCTCCGCGAAAAGGCCGACCATCCGTGCGCGCGCGTCGAGGATAGAGGCGGACTCCTTCCTCCGCGTGGACAGTTCGCGGACGATCCACTCCACCTTCTCATTATGATCGTTTCGGATGTCGGTGAGCTCGTCGATCAGGTCCCTTTTGCGATCTACGTACGCCTGGCGGGCAGCGACATAGCGCTCGTGGGTGCCGGCGTAGCCTGGGTAGGGGTCTGAGATCAGTAGGGAGTCTATCAAAGCTATCAACGAGAAAATCATGCCCGTGACGAAGAGAACCCACGAGTCGATGTCGCTCATCGCAAGCGGCGCCTCATTAAGACGCCGCATTACTTCGGGCCCTATGGCGTCGACCATCGTCGCGGAGACTTCTCGATAATGCGCCATCACCAAATTGACTGACACGGCGACAACGATCCATGCCGCTATCCCCGCCAATCCCACTATTTTCCAGAGGAAAGATCGGTGCACGGTGCGAGGCACCACGTATAGGCCGAGTAGAACCGTCAGGATTACGTTCGCGAAAGCAAAGGCGAGGGCGTACATGAGGCCGCCAAGGAAACCCTGGTTGCTACCAACTGCAAGGAATGTCCCGTTGACCCATGTCTCCACGATCAGGAGCGCAGCGATAACGAGCCATTTAGCCGTGGTCGCGACACCGCCCTTGGTCCTGGCCACGCGCTTCTGAAGGCCGTTCTTTTCGCGAAATTCCGCGAGTTCGACGTCGCGCTCTCTTAGGTCCTTGCGTAGACCGTGAAGTTCGTCCCTTCCTCCAGCAACCTCAACTTTGAAATCTGCCACACTCGCATGATTTGCCAGTTGGATCTGACCGAAGTGACCGTCGAAATCCAAGTTTCTAAGACGTGTGGCGTAAGTTGAAAGCTGATCTTCGACAACTTGATAGGAATCGTCCCTTTGGCTCTCAACTCGGTCTACGATAGACCGCTCGACGTCGTCCATTTCTGTTGCGTCAGTCGGTGGAAGGTTCTGCCGGCCATTGCGGTCAGCCTTCTCCGAAAGCTCTAGAGTTTTAGAGAGCTTTTCGGCGTCCATCGGAGGAAACGGATTTGTCGTCACGCGAAAGTCATGGCTGGAATCCCGCAGGCTTTCGAAGAGTTTGTTCAGTGAGTCAAATTTTGGTGCCATGTAATCTTCTTCTTCAATAACCCCAGCTTGGGGCGCGCCATCCTGCCGCAATCGCTTCATCTTCGGAGCAGAACCACCGCTCACCTTTGTTTTCGTCGATTCTGGTCTTGCCGTAGTCTTTTGACCAAGGGACGTGATATATCTTTTCCTGCTTCCGGCTCACATTGCCTTTGATTGGACATGCAGGATCTGGCGCCGAGTTGTCGGAGGACTTCCATCGTTGGGAACGATAATCCCACGGCGTCTCCGTCTCTGCCTGCCAGACTCCGACACGAGCGCCTGCCGCGATAGTCTCAATTGGAGCGTAGTCGAGAGAGTATCGTCGGAAAGCCCACGCCATTCCGCTTCGAACCATTTCAGCGTTAATATCTTTTCTGCCTACGGAGCAGACGGCAAGCGTTCTACCGTAAGCGTCCTTGCCTCGATCGTCACAAGTGACTGATCCGGTGACGACAAGTTTCTTGATGAAAGTGATCGCCGCTTGGCCGCAATCCCACCGAGATCCCACTCGGTCAGCGCATGTCTGGCTAGCTTCCGGAGCGTCGATCCCATGAAGGCGATATCGCACGCCATTCACATCCAAGGTGTCTCCGTCAACAACTCTGACATTAGAGGCGCATACGTTTGCAGGTAGCAGCGCTACCAACACAATTACGAAAAGACATTTCAATGAGAGGCACCCCGATATGTAGAGAATGCTACTACAACTTCTGCTCTAGTAGCAATCTGGCTACGTAGTTTGCCCCCACTTTAATCGGGACTGATCTCAAGCCGAGGATATATCGTTTGCTCGGTTCTGCTTGAGCCTCTCTCCACGTGGCCAGAAACCATTCTTCCATTACTTGCGCCGGTCCGTGGACTCAACCTATACATGTTTCGGCAACAGAGTGGTGGGGTTAATTGATGGCTGACTGGGACAAAGCTGAGCTTCGGCGGTTGTATGAGGGCGACTTCGCGGCCTACCGAGAAGAGGAGTGGGCTAAGGCTTGGCGTAAGAAGTACACGGAGCATGTTAGAGGCGTGAAAGAGGCTCGGTGGGAGGTGTGGCGGACACCCGAGTTCCAGGAACGGCTTTGGGACAGCGACGCCGTTGCGAAAATCGGCTCAGGTAACTCTGTCACTGTTCACAGTGCGTACCGTGACGAAGAGCTCGCGAAGATCCTCTTCGAAGCTCGTGGTACACTGGACGGAATGCGCGTCGAAGAAAGAGGCGCGCGTCTTCAAGCTCTATACGACCAAGTCATGGAGATCGTCCTACGGAAACATTCGACACGCCGTCCCAGGGCTAGGCTCACACGTCTGCTGGCTGCGATGTTTCCTGACGACATGACGAGCATTGCTAATATCAATCTCATCTGGAAAGTTCAAAGAAGTGTGGGTGCACAGCGCGTTAGTGGAGACTTTATTGCTCAGCATCCATTAGTGCGTGCAGCGTTTCGAGACGCTCTAGGTGTACCAAGGGCGCTTGAAGAGAAGGTTGATCAGGCGATCTTTGCGTGGTTCCTGTGGCAGAAATTTATCGATAAACCAGAGGAGGGTGCGATATCGCCGCACACGTCCGAGCGAGAATCCTCAGACATTCCAGCCTTGTCGATCCTACCAGCAAACGCCCAGCGCCGTAGCCTTACTTATGTAAAGGAGAACCTTGAGCTTCTTCTAGCGATGGTTCGCGAGTCCGAACACGGTATCGCGCGCGAGGATCTCGTCACTGTAATTTTGAGCGAGGCGACACAGCTCAATGCAGCATCCGCAGGCAACATCCTTTCTCAGGCAATGGGAGGTCTCGGTTTGTTGCGCGTCGATAGTGGCGACATTTACCGCCCGACCGAAAGGGGGCTCGAGCTTCTTGCAGAGGATCCGGCAAGTGTACTTAGGGGACCGCTTATAGGGCGGGTCTTCGGGATGGGCCATCTTCTTTTGATGGTCCAGAGAGAACCCAGCACGATTACTACTAGCGAGGCAGCGAGACGTCTGCAGTCTTTGGTGCCGACATGGAAGTCCACACAGCCGGGATCGTACATCTCCAAGTGGGCGCGCGTGGTGGGCTTGATCAAAGTGGATTCATCGGGGAAGCTCGTGCTTACAGATGATGGTGAGGACTATGCCGCAGCTCTACCTGACAAGTTCGAAAGCGACTGGTCGTTACATGCGCACGAGGATAGTTTCTCCGACATCCCCGACTCCGACGAAGACCTTCAAAGACCCGATGCTCCAATTGTTCAGTCGTATGACGTAGCTGCAATCGTCGCGGATGGCTGCTTTCTATCCGCTGAAGAGATTGCTGCTTCAATCGACCTACTGCGCAGGAAGAGGAACCTTATTCTCCAAGGGCCTCCGGGCACGGGCAAAACCTGGCTCGCCAAGCGACTAGGCTATGCGTTGATCGGCGCGCGCGATCCTCAAAAGCTTACTGCTATCCAGTTTCAGCCTACACTCTCCTACGAGGATTTCGTACGCGGTTGGCGTCCTGACGGGACGAGGGGGTTACAACTGGTGGACGGCGTCTTTTTGGAGGCGGTAGAGATGGCTATGTCCGAGCCGGACACGCCCTTCGTACTTGTTATAGAAGAGATCAACCGAGGTAATCCAGCCCAGATCTTCGGCGAGATGCTCACCCTGATTGAAGACGGCAAGAGAAACGAAGCTGAAGCTTTGCGACTAGCCTACCCCCGGACGATAAATGAGCGGAAGTACGTTCCGCCAAACCTCTACATCATTGGGACGATGAATGTCGCGGACCGGTCGCTGGCGCTCGTCGATCTCGCCCTTAGGCGCCGTTTTTCCTTTGTTTCGCTCTCTCCGCAATACAATGACGCCTGGAGAAGCTGGATCATTTCACAGGGGGCTCCGCAACAGCTCGTCTCTCGCATCGCCGAACGAATGACGGCCTTGAACTCTGTCATTGCAAGCGATCGGAGCCTTGGGCGACAGTTTGAGGTTGGGCATAGCTTTTTCACGCCAGCTCACCCGCCTGGTGAAGGGGCCGGCGCATGGGATGCTTGGTATCAAGAGACGGTGACCACAGAGGTCGCCCCTCTCATTGCTGAATATTGGTTCGACGACGAGGGGAAGGCCAAAGCCCAGGCGACCCGCTTGATGGCGATCTGATGATAGATGCGCAGGTAACCGCGTCGGCAGAAGATGCGGCGATGAATTGGTGGAGCCAAGCTGGCATCCCAGTCCGCAATCTTTGGCTCCTACTAGCTTATGCGTCAGGACTAGCTCGCTTTCTTAACCCTATAGCCACGCAGGTAGACGAAGATGCGGAGTTGCCGGACGTTCTTGGTCGCGTGCTCGTCGCGGCAGTCGAGCGAAGACTAAGGCGAGGTTTGTCCAGAGGCTACGAGCTGAGATGGGCTGAACTTAGTCGTGTGAGAGGTCGAATAGACTGGCTGAGCACTGAGACCGCTCAGCTTCTGAGCAAGGGCAAGATCGCATGCCGCTATGACGACCTGACGCACGACACGCCGCGAAACCGATTGATCGTCGTCGCGCTTCTCGCTGCGAGCAAGACGGTCAAGTCACGCGAAGTAGCGCGCCAATGCCTCGGCTATGCGCAGATGCTGGTCGACGTCGGAGTAACACCTGTTCGTCCGTCAAGGTTTGAGATGTCGCGCGAGCGTTTTGGGCGCAACGACGAGCATGACGAAGTTGTTGTCCGAACTGCTGAGCTCATCTTAGACATGAAGCTACCGTCCGAAAACGCTGGGGATAGAAGAATAAGCCGGCTTGATCATGACGAAATCTTGCTCAGGCAGATTTTCGAGAAAGCGGTTGCCGGCTTCTACCTTCTAGAACTTCACGGTCGTGACGGGTGGAAAGTGCGGAAGCAGTCTGTCATTGACTGGCACGGTACTGAAGCGACCGACGGGCTGCGTTCCATCCTTCCGAACATGCACCTAGACGTCGTGCTTGAGAAATATGCCTCACGTCGTATCGTTATGGATACGAAGTTCACGGGAATAGTCAAACCTCGTAGACACGGTGGGATGGGTCTCAAGAGCGCGCACATCTACCAGATTTACTCGTACATCCGATCACAGGCAGGCTACGACGACGTACTGGCCGACCAGGCAGAAGGCATTTTACTACATCCGGCGATAGACGGGACTTTAGACGAGGCAGTCACTATACAAGGCCATCGCATCCGGTTCGTGACAGTAGACCTGGCCGCAGAAGCGTCGATTATTCGGGAGCGCCTTCGAGAGATCGTTCTGGTCCCGGTCTAGCAGTGCGGTCAGGCCGCGCGAATCAATAGTCGACAACAAGCTCATTTCACTCTTGACTCGTTGCTCTTTGTTCGTATTTTGTTCTTCATGATCAGATTGGCGAACACATCTCGAATAGGTTGAACGGGCAGGCCGCTCCGCAGCGGCAGATGCAACGTCTATCTATCGAGGGTGTTCATGATGAGCCATCCGCATTTCTCTGCTTCCGCGGCACTAGACGCCGCTTTTGATGAAGCTTCAGCAAAACTTTTTCACCCCAAAGGCACGGTCCGGTGCTCCGGCGAACCCCTGTTCCGATCGCGAGCAGCGAGGGATCTCGGCTGCATTCTCGATGTGGATCAAACTGTAGCGGCGTGGCTGTGCCTGCCGTTGGAGTTCGAGACGAACCTCGGCCCCCACGTGCCGGACTTCCTGGTTGAATACGAGCACGGGAAACCCTGGCTGCTCGATGCCGTAGAAGATGAAGAGAGTCCCGAGCTCAAAGAGGGCGCCGCCGTCGCCGGTTTCAATTACCGGGGAGTCCCTCGAAAGGAGATCGAAGCGGGTTTCCGGCTTGCCAACGCAAGGGATCTTCTAAGGTACGCCCATTCCCGGACGCCGCTGAACGATCGGATCAGAATGCTGTCCGCTCTGGACGAGGCAGGCTCACTGACCATCGCCGAGTGTCTGCATATCTTCACGGAAGTGAAGCCGATGACAGGCATCTCGTGGATGGCCCTCCATCAATTGATCTCGCTTGATCTCGATGAAGAGATGATCAACCCCGAGACGGTCATCCGTCGTTTCCAGTGCTAGGACCTTGAGATGACCAATAGACCGCAAGCTCGCCGCCGAGTGACGCTTGAGCGCCTGACCTATGCGCTCACCCTGAAATCCGCAGCCCGTCTCGGCGGAGCCTTCAAGAAAAACGCGGCGGGACGGCAGTTCGTGATCGTCCTCCGAATTCCCCTGGGAACGGATATCGACGAGTACGTTGCCGGAGCGAGCATTCTGACAGCCGAGGCTATCGGCCTTGCCGGATATGAAATCGCGTCTCCCAAGCTTGGCAGCAGAGGCGGTGTCGATATTGAGCTTATCCGTAGTCAACTGAAATCGGGGCATTCCATGCTCGTGATCTGGCCCTTGGAATACGAACTGCCAAGAGAAATCAACCTCGCGGCTGATCGTGTTGTAGACGTAGGTGTCTTAAGACCATTCCAACTGGTCGCCGCCGCCAAGGGGTTCTCGGGTCAGATTGTAGACATGGCGGATGCGCGGAAGATTCTGGAGCATCCTCTTTCAGAAGTCTTTGCTGCCTTCAGGGCAGGGAGGCCGGCGTCGGACGTTCTAGCGCGACTTGCCGAAGTTAAGACGGATACACAGCCGCCAGTCGTTGAGGCGCCGTCTCTCGAAAGTCTTGTAGGGTATGGCGAGGCAAAGACATGGGGACTGTCTCTAGCGAGAGACATCGCGGCGTGGAAAGCAGGAAACCTTGCTTGGGCAGACGTAGACCGGGGACTTCTCCTGAGCGGGGCGCCGGGGACCGGGAAGACGATGTTCGCCGGCGCGCTTGCCCGATCGTGCGAGGCACGTTTGGTCGCGACATCCGTCGCTGGGTGGCAGGCTGCCGGGCACCTTGACGATACTTTAAAGGCGATGCGCAAATGCTTCGATGAAGCAAAGGCGCAAAAGCCAAGCATTCTGTTCGTCGACGAGTTCGATGGGATCGGCGATAGAGATCGAATTGCTGGGACCGAATACGAAAACTACTGGACGCAGGTGATCAACTTTCTGCTCGAGTTGATCGACGGCCACGAGAAGCTCGAAGGCGTCGTCGTCATCGGCGCCACCAACCATCCGGAAGCGATCGACGCCGCGCTTCTACGACCGGGGCGGCTCGACCGTCATATCCGTGTTTCCCTACCGGATGGGGAGGAGCGAAAGCATCTCTCCCGCACCTATTTCGGCGACCAGTTGTCGGATCGCGAGGTGGACGCGATCGCTGCGGCGACCGTCGGGTTAACCGGTGCGCATTTCCAGACAGTCGGTCGAGACGCAAAGCGGCTTGCCCGTGCGGGAGGAAGAGCCGTCTCGTTTGCGGATGTGATGTCGGCCTTGCCGCCGGCGAGAAAGATCACCGGTGGCGAGCGGAGGACGATCGCCATCCATGAGGCGGGACATGCGGTTGTCGGAGTACGACTGGGCGTCGGACTTTTGGATACCGTTGCCGTACCTTGGCAGGCCCATGCCGGACAACCTTTGGGGTTTGCACATTTCGAGATCGAGGAAGACCAGAGCAGGGAGCGTCGAGGCTGTCTGGACCACGTCGCCTTGCTGCTCGCGGGCAGGGCGGCAGAGGAGGTTATCCTCGGCACGGCGTTCGATGGCGCGGGCGATGACGAGGGCTGCGACCTGCACAAGGCAAGTGACCTTGCCACTAGGATGGAAGTCCAACTTGGGATGGGAGAGGGGCTTGGCTACTTCAATTTGAAATCCGTCGAGCAGCGAGATCGCTTTCGACGAAACAATCGCGAAGTTGCCGCACGCATCGAACGTGTTCTGGGACGCGAGATGGAGCGTAGCCGGGATATCGTGACGAGTTTCCGTAGTGCGATCGAGAAAATCGCCGAGGTCTTGGTGGAGAAGGCGATCATCGACGGAGAGGAAGTGAGGACCATTGTTCGGGAGACTTCAAGATGACAGAAAATAACCTGTGCAAGATGCGGACCGTAGGCTTGTACGGCGCGCGTCAAGGAAAGCGGCATCCTCGATGAATGCGTGCGTATAACGAAAACTATGATAGACGCCGCGGGGTTACACTGCTGCTCCTAGAGGCGAGCGGGATAACCGTTTCTCCCACGAACCACCGGTGGGACAGGGAGGCGCGATCGTTATATTACTCCTCTCCGTCGACCTTGATGAGGAATGGCTCCTAGACTACGTCGTCGGCGATTGACCGGAAGGTAGGTGGTTTCGGTCGGAGACTGCAGCACGGGTCGGAGTAACCGGCGTCGAATTCTTTCATCACGCGGGTTAGTGTCTGACGCGTGTCATTTCGGTCTCAAACGAGGATAGGTGTTGTGATTACTATGTGTTCCGGGCGCACGCAGTCGCCGCCCGAAAGGGCATCGACTGGGCGGCATCGTATTCTTCGACGTCGGCACTTAGGATCACGAATGCCTACAACTACGCAATCAAAGACGTGAACGACAAGGGCGGCCCCTTAAGCGAGCCGCTCTGGCAGTCATTATTGGCAACGACGGCTGCAACCGGCAACTTGCAGCGGACGCGGCCGGCAAGGTGGTAAACGTAGCGGGTACACTCGCCGTCGTTTGCCGTGGTACTCCGGTGCCGTCATCGCAGCCGAGAATTCGGTTACCATCCCTACCGGTATCCTGTTTTCACCTCAGCCCGCACTTCTCCTGCTATCACGCAGCTCAAGGACAACGACACCGTCATTCGCACTATCGCATCGGATAATCGACCACGAGCAATCCTGACCAAGCTGGATGTTGAAAGGCAAAACCGCGTAGGGGATTTTGGTCATACCCGGCGTGAGTAAGCAGACAGTCGAGTATCACCTTCACTAGGCGATGAGGAAGCTCGAGGCCTCGAACAAGGCGCGTGCGGTCGCGACAGAAATGCGCCAGGCTTGCTTAAAGTCCAAGATTTCGCGCGGTTGGTAAAAAATTATGTCCGGCTGGCCATGAGCTGTTTTACCACTGCCGTCTCAACCCTAGACAATACAGCGCTCCATGGTTCGCCGGCTTTTCCTGCCTCGACATACTGTCCAATTCGCTCGTAACGTTTGCGAACTTCCCGTCGTGACAAACTCGGTTGACGCGATGACAGCGCCGCAGCCTCGGTGCTCCTAAAGCCCATTCGAACGCAGGTTCCAAGTCGTGAGACTGCTGCGGGCAGTTCCACCTCATCTTGATCGGATCTGATCTGATTCCTCTGCAAGAGCAGCGCAGGTAGCCCGAATAGGTAGGAGAGTTCCGGAACGACCCGCAGCGCGAACCTGCGCGCGTCGATGCAGGTTTTCAGCTTGTTTTCCTTTGTTCCCAAGGCAAGTTGCAGCTTCCGGAGTGTAGCGCCTTTCATCCACAATCTAGTGAGGTCGCGAAGGATTGGGAGCGCCTTTGCAGCGCGTAGTTTGCTGTCATCTATCGCTGCAAACTTGGTGTCGAAGAATTCGTCGATCGTTGATTTTCGGAAAATTTGATCGAAAAGATCGGGATTTCCCTCCATCCAATCGAACATCCACCTCCTCCAATCTTTGATAGAGGCGTTGGCCGTCAGTGTCTTGTCAGTCAGATCGACCGATAAGCGTTGGACGACTTCAAGCGGGATCCCCAACATCGAAGACAACTGGTGAGCGTCGACTTCGGCTTCCTCTTCGGGTGTCTGGTTCGCATAGTAGGCAACAGCGGATTCCAGGCGCTTTGCGATCCACTTTTCCTTACCTTGCTTTCTCGCACGGTAGACCGCTAGAGACTTTTTCAATGACGGTTCTAGCCCGCCCGCCGAAAGTCGGCCGAGAGCGTAGCGCTGCAGCTCTTCGATCCCGCCCACCCCGGTATGGATTCGATCCAGGATTGACTGAAGGGGATCGTCAATGACGAGGCACTGATCAGATTGACCGAACACCTTCTGCAGGGCAGTCCAGTGGTTCCCGATCTTGGCATCGTCCATGTCAATTTCGACAACCTTCCCTGGGATGACGAGGACTATGCCATTGGCATTCTGCCCAGCTCTCCCGGCACGCCCTGCAGCGTTCAAAAGCTCCTGTGCCTCGAGAATTTCACGTTTGTTGGCATCTGCATCGAACCGACTGTCTTCCGCGATGATAACCAGTTCGCTCGGAAAGTTCATTCCCTGCGCCACGGTCGGCGTCGCCGCCATGATACTAGCGCCGTCACTTCTTCGGAACAAGGACTCGCAGAGGTTTCGCTCTTCAGCAAGGAGGAGGCCATGGTGGATCACTGCTGACGAAAGCAGCTCGTTGTTGGCAATATCCAGAAAGGAGTGCACACTGCCCCCAAGCTCGTCCGACGAGATTTTAAACCACCTTTTTTCGTCTTCTGTGAGTGGGATTTTCTTGTCTCCAAGATCGCCTAAAAACCGATTCTTGGTCGCAACGGCGTTGGGTATCGTCTGGAAGAATATAAGAGTCTTTATGCCGCTTGAAGCTGCCGCTGCAGCAATGCGACTGGACACCACGCCTGCGTTTGGCGTCGGGAGCCAGGTTTTCGCACTTGCGGATAATGTTACGTTGTCGGACAGTAGTGGAGTGAGCGAATAGTCCGTCGTCTCACGGGTCGACCAGGTTTGCTTGAGCCCAAATAGCGCCAGCGGCGACGTGACAAGACCTGCCTTGTCTTCGGTCGACGGTGCCTTGGTTTTTGCGGCCTTTCGTGCTCGACGCAGGCTTACCGAGAACGTGTCAATGTCTTCTTTTGGATAGACGATACACCCTCGGAGTTGTCTTGTCGGCTTCCAAGAGAGCGAAAGCGCGAGGCAGTCTCGCCCGGTTACTTCCCGGATCCAGCCCGCTATCTCGGCGGTATTCTTCATCATCGCCGATAGCAAGAGGAAGTCGGCGGCCGGCACGAGTGACGCGAAGTTGAGGACACACAGCATGGCGTCCAATGCCCGGCGTCCGCCGTCGTCCGCGTGCAAGAGGTGGCATTCGTCGAAGATCAGCAAACCTACTTCTTCGAAAACTGTCGGATCCATGCTCATGTATGCGAGACAGGATTCGGGCGTCATGACGAAGATTTCCGGGAGCTCTTCATCGGAGTCGCCGAAGCCGAATTGGTCGACCTGGTCACGACCGACCTTAGCACCTTTAAATGTCTTCTTAAGCGCGCTGGTCGTCTGCCCGACGAGAGCGTTCGTGGGCGCAAGAAAGACAACCTTTCTATTCAGTAGAAGGGTCACATTAATCTTCAACTCAGACAAAGTTGATTTCCCAGCACCAGTGGGAAAGCTGACGGCGGAGGAGACGGCTGGTTCCAAATAGCCTTCGGCGATCGCTTCTCGATGATTTCTCCACAGAAAGGGTCTTGCTCCGGCCATCTTCTGCATTGCGCGCAGCCACTTGTCGGCAGGGACACCAGTGGGCGGAGGTACAGCGGTAACCGCGCTTTCGGCAAGATCGGAGGCTGTAGCTATCAGGAGCGAAGCTAGATGAAAGGGACCGGAAAACGCGCCTAGGTCTGAGCGTGTCCATACCGGACCATCCTTCGAAACAACTGGTGCAGAAAGGTTTTGAACCTGCTTGAAGGTCTCGACCGCACGGCCCGGTTCGCCGTCCTCCGCGAGCAATTCGGCGGCTAGGAGCCTTACCCCTATCAGCAGCGTGTAGTAGAGCGCGCTCGAAGCAGCTTGAGCATCATTGCCGGTCACGACTTCTCGACTGATAATGTCATTGGAAATGATGGACGATAGCTCCCCGCGTGCTAGAGCCTTCAATGACCTGAGCAGCTCACGCTCTACCGGACGAGCGTCCTCCTCGACAGGGCGAAGGGCAACCTCGGTCGCGTCAGCCGTTGCTTCCGCAATGAGGAAAAGAAGCATCGCGGCGACGTCCGGCGAAATACTCCTCTCTTCAAGATACGAGCGGGCTTCAAGATCGCCCCGGATGCTCTGTGCATTGAAGCAAAGTTGGTGGGCAGAGCCGGCCACGAACGCTGCGGCGCTTCGGTCATGGCGGTTCGGCGCGGACGCGACCAACCCTTCGTTCGTCAACGCCAGTCGCTGCATTTCGCTGATGAGTTCTATGACGTCCTCATCGACTGCAGTCCCATTGCGAAGCCTCATGCGTGCAGCAGCAATCTTGGCAAAGGCTTCGGACAGTTGCTCCGGGAGACGGTCGCGATCGAGGCCATCTAGCTCCGGCGTCTGACGGATGAGGCTGGCGGTTTCGGCATCATACATTGGTTTGCACCATCTTTTCTGCATGGCCGATAGCCAGCGTCGATACGGCGGCCATCCAGCCGCGCATGTCCGTGAGAGTCAGCACCTCGCTTCCCCGCTTGGACACGTCACCCACCACGACTGCGTCATATCCTTCAAATAGGCTTGGGTAGTCAGTTTCGGCGGGTACTGTAATGGCCACGCGATAGCCCCGCCTATTCTTCCAGATGAGGTCTTTGATCGCATTCTCGAGGTTGATTCCGGTACTGAGGCGAAGGATCATGATGACTTCCGACAGCAGCCTATGATCGCTGTCGCCGCGCTCCATCTCCTTGAATTCGTCCCATATCCGAGAGATCATCTTTCGGGGGTTTTTTGTCGCTTTCTCTTCGCAGATCGTTACTTTCCCCACCTTGCCGGTGGCGGTGTCGAGGCTGACATGTATGCCGTCGAATCCTTTGTGAGCGTGGATCATGTGTGGTTCCATGATGAGCCCGCCGGGTTGTTGGAGATGCGCTGCGATCCACGAAATCACCTGGAACAGCCAGCCATCTCGATGATAGGGCTTGTCGGGATTGGTTGCCTTGAGCAGTTTAACCGCACCTTTTAACGTGGAAGAGCTGGGTGATGCGGGGCGGAAACCAGTCTCGACAAGTATACGTTTCGCGAGATGGCTTTGCCCTAGAGCTACCTGTGCGACAAGTTTGGCAAGCTCGTCGTCACTTGCGATCGTCCATGAACTGCCGGACCACTCCGACGTGTGACTGATTGGCGAAAAAGTGATGGGCATGCATTCCTCTAGGCGGAAAATCAGGTAGATACCGGTGCTTACGGGGATTCTCGACCTAGCCATCAGGGGGTCATAAACCGTTCCATCGCAACAGTGCTTATATAGCGCAGGTTGCAGCCGATTCTCTAGTTATTTCAACTATAGGAGGGGTCGTCGATCACAGTAGGCCGAACAGAAACTTGAGCGGATCGGCGCTCGGCAATCACGGATACCGCGAGCAAACCGTCGCGAGGATCAGATGACACCATGAGAATCGCCGGACCGGTCGGCACTTCCTCCTGGTCGCCGGGGGAAACGCAGCTAACTTTGTACAAGGCGCCGTCATAGGTTCCGCGATCCAGCTCATCGAGGAAGTGAAACTCAAGGCGATCCGGACGCTGATTGACGGGAAGTTCGAGCCGGCAGAGACGGCGCTCCAGGAACTCGGCATCGAGGCGAGGCGTGAATCGCAGAGATTTGAATCGGACATTTTCTGTGGTGGCCCAAGGGCAATCGCGGAAGAATTCAGTCGGGGGAAAACTGGTCAATGGTGGCACGCCGGGGGAACATCGTTATACCCCACAAATCACCAAACCGCGTCGCTCACAGGCGCTGTAACGTTTAACCGAATGAAAATCCGAATTCCTCGAGCTTGCCACGGAGCGTGACCTGGAGTTCATCGCGGCTTTTCGCGCCGAAACAATCGTTCATAAGTTCCCGGATATCATCGAGCGGAAGTCGATAAAGCCATTTATGCAGTTCCTGCTTTTTGTGGCCCTTATTGTAGACGTACGCTGACAGCGCTTCGGCAACGCCCTTTACCAGGCCGTTGTATTCGGCATCATCGATCGCCTCCTTAAAGGCGGGCACCGACTTCATGTTCACTTCGAGCATGTCGCACATTCTCCTAGCAAGTGGGAACTCTAGTTTGCGAAGCGCCATCGCAACCAGCAAATAGACTTTCAGATTTTGAGATTTGTGAGGCTCTGCGGCGCAGAAGTCATTCACTTTCTCCGCCACTTTTAGCCAGGTCCTGTCTGGTACCGTCCGGTAGCATAAAGCGTGCAGTATCCAGTCGAAAGGCTTCTGACTGTTGAGGAGGTTCACTTTCGAGGCCTCGCCAACATCCCTTAAATCAATCCATCCACAGCCGAAAGTCATCCGATCTTGCTTCAATGGAGGGACCATCTTCGTCGGCTCGTCATCGCTTCCGACATAAACAAGCGTTTGAACGATCTCTCGCTCCATTTTGAAGTCAGGGAGAATTTCCGAAATAGGAGCCAGTAGTACTCCAGCATTCGCCAAGGCATTTCATCGATATCTTTGGTCTGAAATTCACCGTGGTATACAGCCGGTCCATCCACCACTGTATCAACAGAACGACCATCGAAACCTTCCATCTCCGCAGCGTAGGCATTACCGTCCGGTAGTTCGAGCATCTTTCGCAACTCCGATTCTTGCGAAAGCATGAAACTTTTCAGAGCGATATCATATTTTGACTTCTTGCTTTTTACGATTTCTTCATATGTGAAACTAATTCTCTCCACGCTGAACCACTCCAAGGCCTTAAAATACAAAGAACATCGCGGCCCTGCACCGACGTCTGTCGCAAATGACAGTGTCATGGGTTCAGTCTCTTCAAAGGCATCTCTAAATTCGGACTGGTATAGACATGAACATTGCCGTCGCCAAAAACCAATCTAACCGTTAAACGGGCCAAGCTCCAGAATGTGCTGACGGAGCTTATCGCATGCCGGCGATATGAGTGAGGCGGCATCCCTACCGCTTTCGAAGCGATACGGAATCGTTGTTATACCGCTCAGGTCGCTTGGAAGCTTTACCTTTTCCTCGCGTGGCTCCATCAGGATCGCCCGCTGTCGACCAAGCCGTCCCATGAACAGTCCCAGTTCGAACACGACGTTATCGCGCGGGCTTGGCCAATCCTTCCCTCTGCTTTCCGTAAGGTCGTCAGCGTGCGCGATTGCCACTGCAAAATCGGAGTCGTCGATTTCGGCTTCAAGGTCAGTCAACGTGTAGTTCGCAACCCGGAACACCCCATCGGTCCAGATGGTGGTGATGAACGGGTCATGTTCGAACGCGTTCCGAACAAGCCGAGCAACTGGCAGAGCTTCTGCAGAGGAAATGATGAAGACGCGAACCTTCTCGCGGAAGGTGCCGACGTGCTTGTTTCTCTCGAGCAGGCGTCTCGATTACGACCGCGCAATCTGCCGGTATATGTCTGGATAGACCTTCGCGATTGTCGAGAACTGCTGTGCTGTCAGCTTTGCCAACACGGATCCGTCCTCCGCGATTACCGTCGCTGAACGGCGCTGCGTTGGCTCGATGGCCGCCATTTCGCCAACATGGTCGCCTCTACCTCGAGTCCCCAGCCGGCGGCCATTGATATTTATGCTAAGCGAGCCGGTGAAGATAAAGTAGATGTCGTCGTCTTCACCGTTCTGGTCGATGAGAGTAACCCCTGCATCGACCTCGATCATCTCGGCGGCTTCGGCAAACGCTTCGGCAAGCTGGACGTCACCGCGCACGATGGTCTGAGCGCAAAAGGACTCGATCCGCAAATCCTTGCCTTCGTCTCCCCTGAAGCGTTCGAGCATTCTACTCAAGTGATTGTCCTCCAATAGGTGGTCGAATAGACTTCGTCATGGTTGTGCTGCGACCAGTTCCATCTCTTCCAGATACTCTCGTGGTTCGGCCCGAGTTTCTGGCCGTCAACCAGTCGGTCGTAGACTCTCTTTGTAATCCACGTCGGCTGCTCGGCACTCAGGGCTGTAAGCTTTGCAGCTAGGTTTGCCGCGTTCCCAATCCAAACGATATCGTTGTCGCCCCGAACTCCGGTTCTAGCGGCATAGATGTCAGAGGTGTCTATGCCCACGACATGCCGGATATTGAAGTCCGTCTTCCAGCCCTTCGCAATCTCTGCCTGAACGATGTGCTTGATCGCGTAGTTTATCTCCAGCGCGCACGAGACCGCGTCGTTCGTTTGATTTGCGGAGATGAAAATACCCATTGCCCGGTCGCCGTCATAGGATACGATCGAGCCGCCGTGGCGGCGGATCAATCTAGAGGTGGCGTAAAGAAAAGCCTTGTAGATCTCTCCGGCGAACATCCAGTGCCTGGTCTCGACGAGGTCGGTCGAGCCGTCGAGGTCCGCATATAGAACCGTCGCCCGATTGAAGTGGATTGCGTCGTTCGAAAGCCTTATTGCAGCGGGCTCAGGAACGCTAGTTCCATCGCGGATCGTCCACTTCTGAACGAAGGCCGAGCTTGCGTTGGCACGGATGTCTTCGGCAATCGTCATGCTAGCCCTCCGTCAGCACGATAGTTGAGAGAATGCCCAGCGGGCGATAGCCAACAAAGGAGGAATTCCCATGACTACGAAAGCCAAAAGAACAAGTGAGGCGGCCCAGTTGAAGAGCTTGAACTTTCGGTCCGCGATCGACGCATGGATCGCAGTCTGAACGGCCAGATCATGCAGATAGGTCTGGGAAGCGGACTCCCCATCTTGCGGCTTGTATTCCTTCTCCGCCATCGAAGGATAGTCCTTGACCCCGCTCTCTTTGATGTCGCCAAAATACAGAAGGTTCTTGCGATCGTCCTCGCGCTTGTAGAAGTGTTTCAGAAACCTCGGTAGCAAAGACACTAGGCAGGTCGCCGCTGCAAAAAATAGAAGGACCAAGGCTACGACTAGAGCATTGGTGTAGTTGAAAGGGAGCACCTCGGCGGACTTCAGAAGATTGATAAGAGCGCCGATCCAAACCGACGAAAACGTTAGCAAAGCTGCGTTCTTGGTTTCGGCAAACTTGACGAAGTCGACCATCCGGCCGTGGCTGGCCGACATCAGCTTCTCGTAGAATTCCTGCTGGTCGTTCTTTGCCATAGCCTAGGCGCTTTCCTTCTGCGCAGCGGCGAGCGGGCAGTCATCCATCGTTCCACAACAGGTCTGATTGATCGAACGCAGATAATCGTAGAACGCTCTTTCTGACCGATCCCATCCTGCTAGATTGATAACGAGCTCGGCGAGGTGCCGTCTGTGGCTGCCGCACGAGGCGATAGGAAGTCGGAGATTATCGGCGTCGTCGCACTTGCACCTCTGCCGCAGCGACATCACCCGCGTTTCGTCTTCTAGGACTGTGAACAGGCGCCGACCGTCGCGAAGAAGCGCCAATCGGTTGGCCCCTCGTCTTTTCGACCGGAGTCGGCCGTCCCGTAAGGTGTCTAGAAAACGCGGCCCCAAAGCGGCTGCATTCGATTCAGCAAGAGCTTGGAACCTCGCTGCTGCCGAGCCGTGCGCACGGGCGTCTCCCTTGCCGGGCCATCGTCGACGAGCCGAAGCCGATCGCTGCCGCAAGATGAACGTCAAAACTTTTCCCCACCACGCCTCCGCTTCCGCGGGACTCGCAATTTTGGAGTTTTCGACCTCTCCCCAGTAGAGACAGAACGAGCCGTCGGGGTTGATATGACGTTCTGCACAGAACGCCGGCAGAAGAACTGGAACGCGCTCCTTCACAGATACGGTGTTCACCAGTCGTCTAACTTCGAGAATGATCTCAGGAACCGGGGCGCCAGATGGACTAGGTGGTCGAACTCCATAGATCGCAACCTCGCCCGTGAATGAAATCAGACGGGCGTGGTGCGAGTGCGCTTGACCGTTAAGATATTCGATCGGCGACAAGGTAGCCTCATTCGAACTTTGTATGTGGACGGAAGGGCATCTCTGCAGCCTTGACGATTGCAGGACTGCTTTCCGAGTAAACAGACGCCCGCGCAACCTTGGCGACGGCGTTGTTGTCGGCAGCCAAGGATTCAAGAGCGTCGTCATAGGCAAGGTTTGCGATCCGGCGAGATGATCCGAAAAGCTTGCGAACGGAGGCGGGGCCGTCGTCGTAAGCCCTTTGGCCAATCGCTGTCTGTTCTCCATTGCACCGCTTCTGTTCCTTTTCTGAGGCAGGTACCGATCTGCCTGTCGAGCAGCGAATGCGTTTGCCTTGCATGCCGAGCCGAGTGATAACGGACGGTCCGAACTCGAAACCAATAGCAAGACCTAGGTCGTCTGTGTCCACCTTGTTCGCTTCCAGCCGTTCGAGCGCGAGATCGAAGCTGCTTCGAAGCGCGCCGGCGCAGAGAACAGAGGTAGAAACCGTTTCGTGGGTATCGGTGTTGTGAGCCGTTCCTTCCAGAATATGCCCGTGGATGCAATCTCCGATGAAACGAATCCTGCGACCTGAAAAGTCGGCGCTGATTACTCTGTCGAGTTCGGCGCGAATGACATGAAGGCATCGGACGACGTCCTCCGGGTCGTCGTCGATATGAGCGTTCACGTAAGCGGTGAAGTTGTCGACGTCAGCGTAGATGGAAACCATCTCCATCCGCCTAGAGTTGCCCGGCGTAAGAAGGGAAATGTCAAGATTCTTAAGGGGCGGCGTTGTACGGGAGAACTCGAACGCTCCGATGGGATTGGCCTTAATATCCTTTCGCCACTCCGCAACGATCTTGTCCTTGCTCAGCCCCAGTTTGCCGGACGCCTCGCAGTCCTCAATTTCCTCGTCGGCTAGCTTCTCTTTGGCCGGATCAACGACAGTATCGAGATCGATCGCTTCTCGGGCCTCATTGCTCAGATAGATCCCGACAGCCTTGTTGTTCGATGCCAGCTTCGCGGCGATATTTGCTGGACGTCCAAGGAAGAGCGGTTCACGATTGCCACTTCGGCCGTTGTTCACGGCCAGCGAAGTTCCTGTATCGATCCCCACCCGCACGCGCGCGTCAGGGATTTTCTCATCGTCGTCACCCGTTTCTGCAAGGACGTCGACGATCAGCTTGGCGACCGCGACGGCGCGGTTCACACGGTCTTCGGCGGAGGCGGTGCCGTAAGGTTTTGTTACCACAGCATGGAGACGTTGATTGTGGAAATCCACCCGGATGACATCGGCCTCGCTGAGGATCCGGTGGACAGCCCGGTAATGCAAGTTCAGGAACCGTAGCGCTCGCTTATGGCATGTCTCGCCTTCGGTCTCTGTCGACCAAAGCATGTCATCGAAGTTGACGATCTCTACGTAGATGTGAACGCCGTCCACGCGATACGCTCTATTCGTCGGGATCGATGTCAGTGAAGTGTCTCGTTTGTAGTCTAGAACCTGAACGTCCTTGACGTCTTTGATACGTGCATCGATCGCTGCCTTGGCGCGATCATACTTCCATACATTAGCCATCTGCGTTTCAACTCCAAACTGGTGC
>Ga0157371_10001905_pt1 | contig 20855 bp, 19 predicted proteins | sample C45metaG_FD_113462 | JGI IMG/M metagenome (GOLD analysis project Ga0157371, IMG submission 113462) | Corn rhizosphere microbial communities from Kellogg Biological Station, Michigan, USA - C4-5 metaG | ecosystem: Host-associated > Plants > Roots > Rhizosphere > Soil | place: USA: Michigan...
AGCCAGGATGATCGCCAGGCGTGCTCAGGTGCAGGCTTTGCTCAATCAGGGTGGCAAACCCCAGCAGTAAACCTGCGGCAATAAAACCCGGAATGAGCGGCGTAAAAATGGTGGCGAAGCGTGCCAGGAACTGCTGCAGCGCGCCGGTCTGCCTGGCTTTTATCTGCTGTTTCTGTTCTGCCGCTACCTGGTGCAATACCGCGGCATCGCCCTGCGCCTGCGCCAGGATGGCCTGCATCCGTTCTGCCGCCGTCTGTGCCTTACCAGGACCGAGCACTATCTGCAACTGATCATCGCTGTCGATGACGCCTAGCACGCCGGGCAGGCGTTTCAGCCGGGCAATATCGGCCTGATTGTGTCTCAGCGTCAGTCGTAAACGCGTCATACAGTTGCCGCATACGACGATGTTCGCCGCGCCGCCCACTGCCTGCACGATATCGTGCAGAAGTGCATCGGTCATTTTTGCCATTAGCGCGCTCCCGAATCCTGTAATGCTTTGCGGATAAAGCCCTGGTGCTTAGCGAGCAGCGCGATCGCCTCATCGGCATTTAATCCTGCCAACACCATGAGGATGGCGGTTTTACAGTGTCCGCCACAGGCTGACAGCGCCGAGCGGGCGCTGGCTTCATCACAGTCAGTGGCCTGCATAACAATGTTAACCTGCCGCTGCACCAGCTTTTGGTTAGTGGCTTCAACATCCACCATCAGGTTGCCGTAAACCTTACCGCTACGAATCATCGCTCCGGTGGTGAGCATATTCAGCACCAGCTTCTGTGCGGTTCCGGCTTTCATGCGTGATGATCCCGTCACCACTTCAGGCCCCACTACTGGCGTCAGGGCGATATCGGCGACCTGAGCCATTTTGCTGTGTGGATTACAGGTCAGCGCTATCGTGGAGGCACCGCACTGCCGGGCATAGTCCAGCGCCCCCAATACGTAGGGCGTCCGTCCACTGGCAGCGATGCCGACCAGCACGTCGTGGCGGCTAAAGTGAATAGCCTTCAGATCCTGAGCGCCCTGTTCCACATTGTCTTCTGCGTTTTCTACCGCCTGCAAGATGGCCTGATGGCCCCCAGCAATCAGGCCAATAACTTGGTCACGTGGCGTTCCGAAGGTTGGTGGGCATTCACTTGCATCAAGAATACCTAAACGGCCGGATGTCCCGGCACCGCAGTAAATCAGACGTCCCCCTGCGCTGAACGCCGCGCAGATCGCCTCCACCGCGCGCGCAATCTCCGGCACGATCGCCTCCACGGCCAGAGCGACTTTTTTGTCTTCCTCGTTGATGACCCGCAGCATCGCCTCTGTGCTCATTTCATCAATATGCTGGCTGGCCGGATTGCGCCCTTCCGTGATCATCTGACTGAGATCGATTTTCACACTCGTCCTCCACAGGAATAATTTATTCTGGATATTTTTAACACAACGAATGAATAATTCATCCTCTGCCCACGTTTTTTTCTGCGGTGATAAAAACGGGGTAAAAAAAAGGCCCAACCACCGTTGAGCCTTTGTCTTGCTAACCCGCTGTTAACTGGCGGTTTGCGTCCGTAACTGTAATTCGTACGCTTTAGCCTGTTCTGTATCGAACTGGTTTTCCCAGCGCGCAATGACCAGCACTGCCAGAGCATTACCCACCACGTTGCGCGCGGTGCGGGCCATATCCATAATGCGGTCCACGCCCGCAATAAACGCCAGCCCTTCCAGAGGAATACCCACGCTGCCGAGCGTTGCCAACAGCACAACAAAGGATACGCCGGGCACGCCCGCAATGCCTTTGGAGGTGACCATCAGCGTCAGCACCAGAATAATTTCGTCCGTCAGCGACAGATCAATGCCATACAGCTGAGCAATAAAGATGGCGGCGATGCTCTGATACAGCGTTGATCCATCCAGGTTAAACGAATAGCCGGTCGGAACGACAAAGCTGGTAATCGCTTTGGGCGCGCCATAGGCTTCCATTTTCTCCATGATGCGCGGCAGCACGGTTTCTGAACTGGACGTTGAGTAAGACAGGATCAGCTCATCTTTTAAAATGCGCATCAGCGTCGTAATGCGTAGCTTGCAGAAACGCGCGACCGCTCCCAGCACCACAAAGGCAAAGAAGAGGATCGCCACATATACCAGCAGCACCAACTTCGCGAGCGGCCACAGCGACGCGAAGCCAAAGTTAGCAATCGTCACGGCGATCAACGCAAACACGCCCACTGGCGCGTAACGCATGATCATATGCGTCACTTTAAACATGGTTTCTGATACGCCACGGAACAGATTGACCAGCGGATCGCGCTGTTCTGACGGCAGAGCGGACAGTCCCAGCCCAAAAAGTACCGAGAAAAAGATAATCGGCAGCATTTCACCCTTTGCCATGGAGGCAAAGATGTTCTGCGGGATCAGCGACAGGATGGTCGCCACCAGACTGTGGGTGCCTTCCTGCACCTGAGCGGTTGTGGCTTCATATTTAGAGATGTCCACCGTTGCCAGCGTAGACATATCAATGCCGGTGCCGGGCTTAAACACGTTGGCCAGGGTAATACCAACAACAATGGCAACGGTGGTAATCACTTCAAAGTACAAAATGGTTTTGAGACCAATGCGTCCCAGCTTTTTCGCATCCCCGACACCCGCAATGCCGACAATCAAGGATGAAATCACGATGGGCACGACAATCATCTTAATCAGATGAATAAAGATATCGCCCGCCGGGCTGAGAATATTATTGACTAACCATTCACGATCTTCTGGCTGATTATGCAACACGGCACCCACGATGATGCCAAGCACAAGTGCGATCAGAATCTGCCAGGCAAGGCTGATTTTAAAACCTTTCATAACGCGTAATTTCCTCAGTCAAAACCCGTTTCTCTCTACTGCGAAGGTGCAGAAGACAATACACACAGGGAAGTGAGCAAAAAGCCCGGTAAATTAGAGGGTGTTTATAGACGGCGTCCCGCATTGAAATGCGATGATTTCCATACCCATTTTCAGACGCGGTCTGAGTTGATACCTGATGATCAGGGGCGAGATAAGTACCATTTTCACTGTGGTAAATGCAACCCTTGGAGGCTTCGATTAAAACTTCACCATCTCTTAAGCATAAAATGCTGGCACAGGCGCAAATCCCTAACCTGCTGTTATGAAAAGTAAACCTTCGATAAGTTTTCGCATAGCTATTCAGGCAATGCTCAATGTCTGCGCGGTTCGTTCGCTGTTTTTTTAACCAGAGCCCTTCACAAAATGTTGCAACTTAAATCCCCATTTTTTGCAGGGAGTTAGGGTGATTTTATCCAATTCACGACGTTTTTATGTCAGCAAGGTTAACGCGTGATCTATGGCGCAAAAAAGAAACAAAACCCGTTGTCGGGCTTCACTTAACCATTGATTGACATATGATTAACATCTTCAAGGAGATTCGCCATGAGCCAACATCATATCTATCCTGTTCCAGAAAATATTGCAGCAAACGCGCTGATTACTGCCGAACAGTATCAGGCGATGTACCAGCAATCGGTTACCGATCCAGAAACATTCTGGGGGGAGCAAGGTAAAATCCTTGACTGGATAAAGCCTTACAGCAAAGTTAAAAACACGTCTTTTGCGCCTGGCAATATTTCCATTCGTTGGTATGAGGACGGCACGCTCAATCTGGCGGCGAACTGCCTGGATCGTCACCTGGCAACCCGGGGCGATCATCCTGCCATCATCTGGGAAGGTGATGATGCCAACGAAAGCAAAACAATAACCTTTCGTCAGCTTCACGCCGATGTCTGTCGCTTTGCCAACGTGCTGGAGCTGCTCGGGGTTAAAAAAGGCGATGTCGTCGCGATTTATATGCCAATGGTGCCGGAAGCCGCGGTCGCCATGCTGGCCTGCGCGCGCATTGGCGCCGTGCATTCGGTTATTTTTGGCGGCTTTTCACCGGAAGCGGTGGCAGGTCGTGTGATCGACTCCAGTGCAGCCTTAATTGTGACAGCCGATGAAGGCGTGCGCGCGGGGCGTACGATCCCACTGAAAAAAAATGTGGATGATGCGTTAAAAAATCCCAACGTAAACAGCGTGAAAAACGTCGTGGTCTTTCAACGTACCGGCAAAGACGTCGGTTGGGTTGAAGGACGTGACAGGCACTGGCACGAGCTGATGCAGAACGCCAGTACCAACCACTCTGCGGCAGAAATGCAGGCAGAAGATCCGCTGTTTATCCTGTATACCTCAGGTTCAACCGGCAAGCCGAAAGGCGTGCTGCATACGACCGGCGGCTATCTGGTTTACGCTGCGACCACCTTTAAGTTTGTTTTTGACTACCATCAGGACGATATCTACTGGTGTACGGCTGACGTAGGCTGGGTTACCGGCCACAGCTATCTGCTGTATGGCCCGCTGGCCTGCGGTGCCACGACGCTGATGTTTGAAGGCGTGCCCAACTGGCCGACGTCCGCCCGCATGGCGCAGGTGGTGGATAAGCATAAAGTCACCCTGCTCTACACCGCGCCCACGGCTATCCGCGCGCTGATGGCCGAAGGGGACAAGGCGATTGAAGGCACCGACCGTAGCAGCCTGCGTATTATGGGTTCGGTCGGTGAGCCGATTAATCCGGAAGCCTGGGAGTGGTATCACAAAAAAATCGGCAACAGCCAGTGTCCAATAGTGGATACCTGGTGGCAGACCGAAACCGGGGGGTTTATGATCACCCCGCTACCCGGCGCAACGCGGCTTAAGGCCGGTTCTGCGACCACGCCTTTCTTTGGCGTACAGCCCGCGCTGGTCGATAATGAGGGGCATCCTCAGGAAGGAGCCTGCGAAGGTAACCTGGTTATCACTGACTCCTGGCCAGGCCAGGCCCGAACGCTGTTCGGCGATCACGACCGTTTCGAACAAACCTATTTCTCTACCTTCAAAAATGCCTACTTTAGCGGTGACGGCGCGCGACGGGATGAGGACGGTTATTACTGGATCACCGGCCGCGTGGATGATGTGCTGAATGTGTCAGGGCATCGTCTGGGCACGGCAGAAATCGAATCGGCCCTGGTTTCCCACCCTAAAATTGCCGAAGCCGCTGTGGTGGGGATCCCGCACAGCATTAAGGGCCAGGCCATTTACGCCTATATCACCCTGAATCACGGCGAGGAGCCCTCACCAGAGCTTTATACCGAAGTGCGTAACTGGGTACGCAAAGAAATTGGCCCGATCGCCACGCCCGATGTGCTGCACTGGACCGACTCTCTGCCAAAAACCCGCTCCGGTAAAATCATGCGCCGTATCCTGCGGAAAATCGCCGCGGGTGATACCAGTAATTTAGGCGATACGTCAACGCTGGCCGATCCTGGCGTCGTTGAGAAACTGCTTGAAGAGAAACAGTCCATCACCATGCCGTAACAACCCGGCGGAAAGCATCAGGCTTTCCGCCACCACTTCCCTACGTAGTGTGTTTCTGTAGTCACAAAAATATAACTCATTCACGCTTTTGCGTGAGGTCCACGCCTGCATGCTTCTGGAGATAATGTGATGAATGATGCCCTGCCCGAACAGGAAAGGATCTACCAACAAATTGAACGTAATCCTCGCTTTCAGGAATTGGTACACAAGCGCCAGTCCTTTGCCCGGCTGCTGTCGTTAATTATGCTGGTGCTGTATGTCGGCTTTATTCTGCTTATTGCTTTTGCCCCTGGCTGGCTGGGCACGCCTCTTCATGCCGGCACCAATGTGACACGCGGCATTCCGCTCGGCGTAGGGCTGATCGTCATCTCCTTTGTCCTGACCGGCGTGTACGTCTGGCGCGCAAACGGCGAGTTTGATCGTCTGACGAAGGCTATCCTCAGCGAGGTAAAACCATGATCCGTCTTATGCTGTGGATGCTGGCAGCGCTGCTGCCGTTTTCTGCTCTGGCCGCCGATGCCATTACGGGCGCGGTACAGAAACAGGCTGTTAACTATCAGGCGATCGTCATGTTTGTGATTTTCGTCGGCGCCACGTTGAGTATCACTTACTGGGCGTCGAAGCGAACGCGTTCGCGTAGCGATTACTACACCGCAGGCGGAAATATCACCGGCTTTCAGAATGGGCTGGCCATGGCAGGCGACTTTATGTCCGCCGCCTCTTTTCTGGGTATTTCGGCGCTGGTGTATACCTCGGGCTATGACGGCTTAATCTATTCGCTGGGCTTTCTGGTCGGCTGGCCGATGATTCTGTTTCTGATTGCAGAACGGCTGCGTAATCTGGGGCGCTATACCTTTGCCGATGTTGCCTCGTATCGCCTGAAGCAAAAACCTATACGCACCCTGTCAGCCTGCGGTTCACTGGTGGTGGTTGCGCTCTATCTGATTGCTCAGATGGTTGGGGCAGGTAAACTGATCCAGCTTCTGTTCGGCCTCAATTATCATATCGCCGTTATCCTGGTGGGGATCCTGATGGTGATGTACGTGCTGTTCGGCGGCATGCTGGCGACGACCTGGGTTCAGATCATCAAAGCCGTTCTGTTGCTGTTTGGTGCCTCATTCATGGCCATTATGGTAATGAAAAGCACCGGTTTTAGCTTTAATACGCTGTTCACCGAAGCGATGGCTGTCCACCCGAAAGGCGCGGCCATTATGCAGCCCGGCGGGCTGGTTAAAGATCCCATTTCTGCCCTGTCGCTGGGGCTGGGGCTGATGTTTGGTACGGCGGGATTGCCGCATATTCTGATGCGCTTCTTTACCGTTGCCGACGCCAAAGAGGCACGTAAAAGCGTATTTTGGGCCACCGGTTTTATGGGGTACTTCTACTTTCTGACCTTTATTATCGGCTTCGGCGCCATACTGCTGGTCGGTGCCAACCCGGCCTTTAAAGATGCCTCCGGCGCGTTAATCGGCGGCACCAATATGGCGGCTGTACACCTGGCGAATGCGGTTGGCGGCAGCACCTTCCTGGGCTTTATTTCAGCCGTGGCATTCGCCACGATTCTGGCCGTGGTGGCTGGCTTGACGCTGGCGGGCGCTTCGGCGGTCTCTCACGATTTGTATGCCAGCGTTTACCGTAAGGGCCAGGCCAGCGAGCGCGACGAGCTGCGGGTATCGAAAATTACGGTGCTGGTGCTCGGTGTTGTGGCGATCGCCCTGGGTATTCTGTTTGAAAAACAGAACATCGCGTTTATGGTAGGCCTGGCGTTCTCGATTGCGGCCAGCTGTAACTTTCCGATTATCCTGCTTTCCATGTACTGGTCTAAACTCACCACCCGCGGCGCGATGGTCGGCGGCTGGTTAGGGCTGATCACCGCCGTGGTGCTAATGATTCTTGGCCCTACCGTCTGGGTTCAGGTGTTGGGCCATGCTTCGCCAATCTATCCGTATGAATATCCGGCCCTGTTCTCTATTACTATCGCCTTTGTGGGCACCTGGCTGTTTTCGGTAACCGATCATTCGCAACAGGGCGCAGAAGAGCGCTCACGCTTCCGGGCGCAGTTTATTCGCTCCCAGACCGGTGCCGGTATTGAGCAAGGCAAAGCGCACTAATCCCTTTTCCCGGGCATAAAAAAGGGCAGGGTCCGCGAGGCCCCTGCCCTTTTTCTCAGGCCACTATCAGAAGCGCAGTGATGCGCCCACGTATGGACCATCGACCAGGACGTTGTCTTTACGACCGCCTTTATTATTCAGCTCGATATACTGATAACCCACGCGCAGGTTAAGCAGAGAGACCGGCGTAAAGCTCACACCGCCGCTTGCTTCCTGGTAGCTGTCCAGATGATCGGTAAGGCCTTCCGGCGCATAATAATACTGGCCGTACAGGCCCCACATGCTGTTGAAGTTGTACTGCGCGCTGCCGCCCAGCGCCACCGCAAATCCGTCTTTCCCGTCTTCAGGATGGGTAAAAATCGCCTTTGCGGTTGGCGCCAGTCGCAGATCGCCGAAATCGACGTTGTAGCCCAGGCCAGCGCCGTAAGTGCTGCCGTCATGATCGCTACGCAACCAGTTGCCGTTCAGGAACAGGCCTGGTGAGGTCGTGCCCAAACCGACATTCAGGTTGGTGCTGTGCTCGCCAACATCGACGCTGCCCTCGATGGCCTGCGCGGCGCCGCTCAGCATAATGAAGCTCAGAGCGCTTCCGGTAACAAGTTGCTTAAACATGATTCTCTCCATGATGGGTCAAATAATTCCGCATCAAGGGTAGCAGTCTGAAACGAGGTGACAACTAAATTTGGAAAGCTTTACGTAAAAAGAGATGTCATTTTGTGCCAAAACGGACAACGCGCTGTAAGTTAAGCGGAAAAGAGCGGATGACAGGCGCATTCAGGCCTGTCATCACCCGGCTCAGTGTGCCCACATCAGGTGCCCGATGAACGGCGCCAGTATGACGGTTACTACACCAGACAGCATCATCACCAGGCTTGATACCACGCCTTCCTGCTGCCCCAGTTGATAAGCGCGTGCCGTACCGGCACCGTGCGAAGCGGCACCGAATCCGGCCCCTTTCGCCACGCCCTGTTTGATGGCGATGCGCAGGAACAGCACATCCCCTACCGCCATGCCAAATACGCCTGTCACAACCACAAACAGCGCCACCAGATCGGGCTGCGCACCCATGGGTTTGGCCGCCGCCAGCGCAAAGGGCGTAGTAATGGAGCGCACGGCCAGACTTCGCTGAATAGTTTCCGGTAAATTCAGTAAGCGCGCCAGCCAGACGGAACTGCATACCGAGACCGTTGTGGCGGTTAACACACCGGCACTCAGCGATAACCAGTGCCGTTTAATCACCGCCAGATTTTCATAGACCGGCACCGCAAAGGCCAGCGTCGCGGGGCCCAACAGCCACAGTAGCCAGTGGCTTTCCGCAATATAGTTTTGCCAGCTGATATGGGTCAGCAGCAGCAGCGCCACCAGAATGAGCGGGGTCATGATCAGCGGCATCAGTAACAGTGTTGGCCAGCGGCGATACAGCCGTTTATTCAGGTAATAAATCAATAGCGTGACGGCCGCACACAGCAGGCTGATAAACAGATTACGCATCGCCGCCGCCCTGCTTACGCGCGGCCCGCGCGACCTCGAAGCGGTACAGGCGATCCACCACCAGGGCGGTCGTTGCCAGCACCAGTAGCGTACTGACCGCAATCACCACAAAAATCCGCCAGCCATCAATCTGCAACAGATCAGCGTAATTCACCACCGCCACCACCGCCGGGATAAAAAACAGCAGCATCTCTGCCAGCAGCCAGCTGGCACCGACTTTCACCCAGCGCAGCGGCAAAACGCGTAGCGCAATCAGCATTAACATCAGCAGCATGCCGACAATGTTGGCCGGCAGCGGCAGATGCAGCCAGTTCACCAGCTGCTCGCTGGCGACGAATACCGAGATAAACAGCGCCAGCTGTAGCGGTAAGCTGAGCCGTTGCAGCCTGTCGAGGTTAAGGCGCGGCAATGCCAGGGCCATCATTTTTCTCCCATATTGTTAATGCGCTCAGTATAGAATCACGAGGTACTGTGAAAAAAATGAATTAAAATTATTAAAATCATGCCAGAAAGGAATAGTTATGGACGTTCGTGCGTTGCGTTACTTTACCGAAGTGGTACGTCAGCAGAGTTTTACCCGGGCCGCGCAAAAGCTGTTTGTGACGCAGCCGACGATCAGCAAAATGGTGCGTCAGCTGGAAGAGGAGCTGGACTGCGCGCTACTGCTTCGCGATGGACGTCGCCTGCATCTCACGGACAGCGGACAAGCCGTTTATCAACGCGGACTGGCTATTTTGCAGGAGTTCCATCAGCTTGAGGCAGAGATAGGCGATATCAATCAGTTGAAAACCGGCAAGCTGCGGCTCGGTATTCCCCCAATGGTCGGCATGCAGATCGCCGGATCGGTTTCGGCGTTTCGTCGCCGGTATCCGGGCGTGGAACTCAGCATTGCTGAGTTTGGCGGCTTAACGGTTCAGGAGGCGGTGCTGGCAGGCACGCTGGATATTGCCCTGACGGCGCTCCCGGTCGATGCCGAATTACCCCTGGAAACGTTATCGCTGATGCAGCATCCGTTATGTGTCTTACTGCCCCGTCAGGAACCCTGGCTGCAACGCACCCAGCTCAGCCTGCGCGATTTGGCTCCGCATCCTTTGCTGATCTTTAATGAAGAGTTTTCGCTGAACCGCCAGTTAATGAAAGCTTTTCAGCGTCAGGAGATAACCCCTACCATTGCCGTGCGTAGCGGGCAGTGGGATTTTCTGGCCGCCATGGTGCAGGCCGGGATGGGGCTGGCAATTTTGCCGGAGCCGATATGCCAGCGGTTAGATAAACAGTCGTTACTGTGGCTGCCGCTGGAATCCGAGCTTCAGTGGCATCTGGGGCTGATCTGGCGGGAAGGCAGCTATCTGTCACGCAGCGCGCAGGCGTGGATTGCGTGTTGCCGCGAACACTGGCCCGATCAGGCGCCGCGCCTCTCCGTCTAGTGCAGCAGCCCGCCCGGCCGTCGCAGAACGCAGGTGACCGGGCGGGCGCGGCGCAACAGGGAGTTTACTCTTCTTTCTCGATCAGAAGCGCTTCCAGCAGGTCCAGATCGTGCAACAATTTTTGCATCGTTTCGTTGGATATCTGCTGGGTGGCACGCAGGTGATACACTTCGGCACGTTCGGCACGCAGTGCGTTCAAACGGAAGCGACGTTCCAGGTTCTCGGCAAACAGCGCGTGCTCGAGGTCGTTTTTCCCCTCCGCACGGCGACGCAGGTTGCCGATGACACGCAGGCTGACCTCTTTCAGCAGCTCAGGATCGATATTTTCGTCGGTTTCCTTTTCGAGCCGTGCCTCCATCTTTTGCAGACTCTCGATAGCCACACCGGCCATCACCGCTCTTGCATGCTGAAGTTCGTGCCGATGAGCACTCTTATCCATCGTCTCGACGCCGCGCAGCAGCACCGGCAGAACAATGACGCCAACCAGTAACGAGAACAGAATCACGCCGGTTGCGATAAACACCAGCTCATAGCGCGCCGGGAAAGGATTGCCGTTGCTCAGGAACAGGGGAATCGACAGGACACCCGCCAGGGTGATGGCCCCGCGCACGCCCGCAAAAGAGGCAATCAGCAGTTCGCGCAAAGAGTAGCTGGAGAAAACTAACGGCTTGTTTTTTAACAGGCGCTTGCTGAAACGCTGCATGATCCACAGCCAGCCGAAACGGACCACCATTAACGCCGCATAGACCAATGCGATATCTGCAAAGATCATCCAGATATCCACGTTGGGATCCGCGTTCGCCTGTTGAATGGAATTTTCCAGGATAGAGGGCAATTGCAGGCCCAGCATCAGGAACACCATGCCGTTAAACACAAACTCCAGCATGTGCCAGACGCTGTTGGCGCGCAGTCGCATGGTCAGCGGGGCCTGACGGATAATACCGGAGCGCGTGATGGTCATCCCGGCCGCGACGGCGGCTAAAATGCCGGAAACGCCCAGGTGTTCTGCAATCAGATAAGAGGCAAACGGCAGCAGCAGCAGCAGGACGATCTGTGTGGCAGCATCGTCCCCACCGCTCCAGCGGTTCAGGACACGCAGTGACTTACCGTAGAGCCAGCAGACCGCAACACCGGCAATTAAGCCGCCGACCGCCACTTTCAGGAATTCGACGCTGGCACCGCCCCAACTAAACACCATGGTGCCCATCGCCACCGCGACGGCAAATTTCAGTGAAACCAGGCCAGAGGCATCGTTCATCAAGGCTTCGCCCTGAAGTATTCCCATAATTTTCTTAGGAATGCGGCCTTCGCCGACAATGCCTGAAAGCGCCACGGCATCGGTAGGTGATAACACTGCCGCCAGGGCGAAAGCAGGGATAAGAGGAATACCGGGAACCGTCCAGTAAATCAGATAGCCAATTCCGACGACGGTAATCAGCACCAGCACCAGCGCCAGGCCAAGAATTTCCCGCCCGTAATGCAGAAACTCGCTAACCGGCGTTTTCCAGCCGTCAGCAAATAACAGCGGCGGAATAAATAAGACGAGGAACAGTTCCGGATCAAAATCCACATGCAGGCCGAAGTTAGGCCAGGCCAGTAGCGCACCGACGGCGATCTGCACCAGCGGTAGCGGGATTTGAAAAGGCAAGATACGTGCGGCGACCCCGGAGAGCGACACCACCAGTGTCATAATTAAAATAGTAAAAAAGATTTCCATGCTTTCCTTAGGCGGTTGTTATCTTCGAATCAACTATAAGTTAAAAGTGTAAAACAAACTGGCCAGGGCAGGAAAAGCAAGCCGTGCTTAAAAGACCAAAAAGCGGATAATTCCGGACGCTCCGCTGAACGTCCGGTTTGACAGTCAGATCGCCCAGCCTCCGGCATAAAAGGCGACTAACGCGGCGGCAATCACGACAGTGCCCACGTTGAGCTTACGCCACTCGCCCGCAAACATACGGCCCACCACCAGAGTGGCGAACCCCATCATAATGCCGGTAACGATGTTACAGGTCAGCACGATAATCACCGCCGTGAGCAGGCCGGACATGGCATCAACGAAGTCACCGAAATCGATCTTGGCCACGTTGCTCAGCATCAACAGGCCGACATACATCAACGCTGGCGCGGTGGCGTAAGCCGGCACCAGGTATGCGATCGGCGACATGAACAGAATGACCAGGAACAGGAGACCCACCACGATCGCCGTCAGGCCGGTTTTACCGCCCGCCGCCGTACCGGCGGCAGACTCAATGTAGACTGCCGCTGGCGAAGCACCGACAAGGCCAGCAAACAGGCTACTGACGGAATCCGTGGTCAGCGCCCGACCACCGTTGATGATCTGCCCGTCTTTATCCAGCAGATTGGCCTGGCCCGCAACCGCGCGGATCGTGCCGGTGGCATCAAAGACCGCCGTCATCACTAGCGCCAGCACGCTGGGCAGCACCGCAGGCTGCAAGGCGCCCATGATGTCCAGGCTAAAGAGCTGTGACTCACCCTGCGCATCACGCAGGCTGGGCAGGGCAAACAGTCCCTGCCAGCGCACGGCCGGGTCGAACACCAGCCCCAGAGCAGAAATCGCGATAACGGTCAGTAAAATACCGCCAGGCACGCGGCGTTTTTCCAGGCCAAAAATGGCGGCCAGCCCCAGCAATGACATCATGACGGGGAACGACGTAAACTGGCCCAGGGCAACGGGTAACCCTGAGGCCGGATTTCTGACGACCAGTCCCACGTTGTCTGCCGCAATCAGCAGCAAAAACAGACCAATGCCGACGCCCGTTCCGTGCGCAACCCCCATTGGCAGATTGCGTAAGATCCAGGCGCGAATCCCGGTGGTGGAAATCAGGGTAAAGAGCAGGCCCATCAGGAACACGGCACCCAGCGCCACGGGTACGCTAATGTGCTGACCCAGCACAAGGCTGAAAGCGGTAAACGCCGTCAGTGAGATAGCACAGCCAATTGCCATGGGTAAATTCGCCCACAGCCCCATGATGATCGACCCCACGCTCGCCACCAGACAGGTCGCAACGAACACCGCCGTGGGTGAAAATCCCGCCTTACTGAGCATGCCGGGCACCACGATCACTGAATAAACCATGGCGAGGAACGTAGTCAGCCCGGCGACAATTTCCTGTCGCACGCTGCTGCCACGGGCCGAGATGGCGAACCAGGCATCCAGCTTTCCACCGGACGGGCGTGATTCAATTGACATAGTTGAGCCTCAAAAATTGTTGTAGTGGGATCGTGCGGTAACGGCCCTGACGTCCCTGGAAACCTGTCATCGCCAGCGGGCAGCCGGCAAAAGGCAAACGTTTACTTCGCCGCACAGAACGAGACGTCACGCTGCCCCGTTTAAAGGGGGCAGATTATCCGGCGTTTAACCGCCGTTTTTCAACCGCTGAGTGAGGATTGGTGACTATAAAGATCAGGTTGATAACATCAGGAATGCTCTTGATACCATCATTTAACATTCTGTCCGTCAGGATAAGGCGTCAATCACGAGAAGGCAGGCAAGAATGACGCCGGGCGGCGTCATCGGGCAACGTGCATCAGCCAGAAAGGTTAATCTCACCGCCTTGTTGAATAGCGCGCTGCCAGGCCGCACGCTGTTGCACGGTCGTTAACCATTTTTGCGTAGCGGGGGCATCTTTCAGTCCGGCGCGCTGGCTCAGCGCCAGAATAGGGAAACTCATCTGCACATCCGCAATGCTGAAGCGCTGACCCGCGAACCACGGCTGTGTTGAAAGGTGAGCTTCAATGACCTGCTTGTGCAATTTGAGTTGTTTATCCAGCCAGGCTTTCTGAACGCCTTTGCCCAGCGCCGCGCCCACGGGGCGAAGCAACCAGGGCACCGGCGCGCTGCCAAGGCGGCCAAAAACCAGCTTCATCACCAGCAGCGGCATCAGTGAACCTTCCGCATAGTGCAGCCAGTAACGCGCCTGTAGCTGCGCCTCTTCATCAGTGAGCTGCAGCCGTTTTTCGCTGTCGTATCTTTCTTCCAGATACTCAAGGATGGCACCGGACTCGGCCACCACGCGATTGCCATCGGTGATCACGGGCGACTTCCCTAACGGATGCACTTTTTTTAAAGCGTCCGGCGCCAGCATCGTGGGTTCGCGCTGGTAGCGCTTGACCTGGTAAGGCACTTCCAGCTCTTCCAGCATCCACAGCACCCGGTGAGAGCGCGATTGTTCAAGATGGTGAACGGTGATCATCATGGTTCCCTGTGAGTGAATATGCTGCAAGTATAGACGTCACCTTGTCTTATGCAGGGAACCATCCTGCTCAGGATCGAGCAGTACCGCGCCAGAGCCCTGCTGGCCCAGCAGGTCGCCAGGGTTGCGCAGTGGGCAGTCACGCATTGATAAACACCCACAGCCAATGCAGCCATCCAGATCGTTACGCAGGCGCGTCAGCGTTTCGATGCGCTTATCCAGTTCGTCGCGCCAGTGCTGCGTCAGATTGCCCCATTCCTGAGCAGACATCCGCTTATCTGCCGGCATGTTCTCAAGGCTGTCACTGACGCTGGCGAGCGGAATACCAATGCGCTGTGCAATTTTAATAATGGCCACCCGTCGCAGCACATCACGGCTGTAACGCCGCTGGTTTCCGCTATTGCGGGTGCTGAAAATCAGCCCTTTGCTTTCATAAAAGTGCAGTGCAGAAACGGCGACGCCGCTTCGGCGCGCCACTTCGCCCGGTGTCAGCACGGGTTTTGGGTAATTGCGAACTTTTTTCATTTGGCACTTTACCTCAAGTTAACTTGAGGAATTATACTCTTTTCCCATCAGAACGACACCTTCCCTTATGATGTCATGCGCCAGCGAGCGGACCCGGTTTTATCGCCGAAAGCCTGTCAATTCCGCATGAACGCTAAGGGGAAATTCACCAGAAGGATGAGGCCATGATACAAGAAGAGATCATTCATTCACTGACGCACTGGATTGACCAAAACCTGGATAAGAGCCTGTCAATTGACGAAGTCGCCGCCAAATCAGGCTATTCGAAATGGCATCTGCAACGTATGTTCCGTAGCGTGACGAAACAGACGTTGGGTGGCTATATTCGCGAACGCCGCCTGACGCTGGCCGCTGAAGCGCTGCGACAAACGCAGCGGCCAGTGTTTGATATTGCGATGCAATATGGCTATGACTCGCAACAGACATTCTCACGCGTTTTTCGTCGCCAGTTTTCACAAACGCCCACGGCTTATCGCCACGCGATGCGCCGCCAGGCCATCCAGCGTCCGCGTTTGATGCGCTTTGACTGCAGCGACACGATGACCAGCTTTACCCAGCGGACAACGGGAGAATGCTGTCCGGTTAGCTGACGCGCTCCGTGCGCCTGCCCAGGCGCACGCCGCATTTAGTGCCCCAACCTTGTCGTAAGCGCCCTCTTTTTCTGCTGCCAGATCAGACAAATTTTGTACAAAAATCAGAAATCGGATGATATAGTGTGACCCACATCACATTATGACACTTGTTGCCGACGAAAGAGCCCGACCTGACAGACTTTTCCGCCGACGTGATGTTCGCAGACAGTCAGGCGTAATCTCCGATTTTGAGGTCAAAATTGATGGCGACTTTAACCACCAGTTTTCTTGTTATGCGCTGGGAATTGCTTAGCGCGATAATGATGTTCTTTGCCAGCACGCTAAAAACCCGTCTCCGCCAGGACAGTCATCACGTCATGGCGTTTCTCTGTGGCAGCGTAGGCGTTGGGATGTCGTGCTGGTTCGTGACCGGCTTGATGGGCATCACGTTGAGTATGGAAAACGTGCACCATTTCTTTAGCGTCTCTAAAGATGTCTTTATCGACGTGATGAGTCGAGCGCCCGCTAACTGGCAAATGCCCTGATAAACTCATAAAAAACCCCGCAAAGCGGGGTTTTTTATATTGCTGTGTAGCGTCAAATTTTCTTCAACATAACAGGAATGGCAACGTCCTGTATTTCTACGTCCGGCCTCTGCGTTCCGCGACGATCCTGAATCCACATTTCACCCATCATCTTATCCAGCCCGCGATCCAGACCCGTCACCATGCCTGCGCCTGGCGTGAACGTCAGCTCGCCAAAATAAATTTGTTCATCATGGATATACCAGTCAACACGGACATAGTCGAAGTCGCTGGCCAGCGTTTTGCTTAACGCCAGGGCCTGTTGTAACGATGGCATCACCGTCGAAACGTCCAGCCCGGTATCGCGAATTTTATGGAACGCCTCACTCAGGTTGTTCACATAAAAATTCATTGAGAGCTGAGGCTGACAGCGGTTGTAAATGACCTGAAGCACATACTCAAAGTTGCCATCGCGCTTATTAAACATGTGGAACTTGTAGTCAACCGGGGCACTTTTGCCATCACCGATGTATTGCTCAACCAGAATACGTGGCTTGATGTAGCGATAGTGAATCTCACGCGCTTCGTTGGCGAAGTCAGTCTTTAACCACGTGTAGCAGTTATGAATGATTTGCTGCTTCCGGAGTGCGTTAGGTTCCTCCAGCACGATCTCGACCATGTTTGACGCATGATTCGGTTTGATCACCGTTCCCTTCCAACGCGTCAGATTGTTCAACGTGGTGGGATCGGTCGTGTCATGAAGCAGCGGTATCAGATATTCATTGCCGATCTTCTCAGCAATAAACTCACGCACCGAAAACTTGTCAGACAGGCGGGCATAGAGCTGATAGTCACCATGAATGAACTTGCGATACAGCACTTTTTCATTGAACACCTTGGGCTCACGCAGGTTGGGGAGCCTTCTGAACTTACGGAAATAATAAATCCGGTCCTGATAAGTCCAGGGCATCTTCTTGATGAAGTATTGCAAACTTCTTCTGAGCTCGTGTTTTAACTTGAGCATATTTGACCTCATTTGTAGGTTTTGTAGTTGAGTGAGGAAACCTGGATTTTTTGAATCACGCCGTGTTTAAAGAAATAATTCATGACGGTCAGGGACAGGAGCTCTGATAGAAAAACGCTCCATGCGGCTCCTGTAATGCCATAGCCCTGAATCAGCCACCAGGAAAGCGGCATACTGATGATCACCAGACAAATGATTTTCTTCAGTAAATAATCAAAGCCCCCTTCCTTTACCATGTAGCGATACGCGACGGTGCCCAGCGCCGAAAAGCTGGTCGCTATCGACAGCAGGGTGATGAGATTGCCTGACTGGGTAAACGCTGGGCCATACAGCGCGATGATTATCTGTTCACCGAACAGTGCGACGATCAGCAACATCAGCAAAGACACGGCCATCACGTAGCCATTGAGCCGCGCCGTCAGCCTGATCGCTTCCTCACCGCGCGCGCGAAAAATTTCGCTAAAGCACGAGGTGATGAGTGCGACGGGAATAAAAATCCACGAGGCGGCGATGGTATTGGCTGCGGCAAACAAGCCAAGCTCCTGGGCCGATGCGATGCCAGCCAAAAACATCTGCGCGGCTTTTACCTGGACAGAGATAAAAATGCTGGAAATCGCCAGAGGCAATCCGGCATACATCAGGTAACGCAAATACAGCGTTCGCGTCTCGCGCGGCGGAAGCTGGTCCTGATGTGCCTGATAAAAGGTGTAACGTTTGATGGCGTAAGGCACCAGCGTGACCGTGATAACCGAAAGCGTTAGCCACAATGGATTGAGACGCAGCCAGGCAATGATAAAGCTCAGGGCAAAACTCATCAGCATGCCAATCGCATTCGCCACGGTATTCAGCTTTGACGCCAATCGTGCATTGTTGTAAACGCTAAAGGTGTCCTGTGTGACAAAAACAGACGCAACAAAAGAGGCCAGTGCAAATGCCAGGAAGTTCTCCTGCATGTTGTACCAAACCCAAATTAATACTGGACCTGAGGTGAGAAGTAATAAACCCATGCGCAACGTGCGTGCGATGCGCATTAAACGTAAACCTTTGGCCGCATTTTTGCTGACACGTTTAAACAAAATTGTTTCAGTGCCAAAGAGGGCTATGGTTTGCACCATAGCAAATAATGACGTTGAAAATGCCATCTGACCAAATAGGGTCGGACCGAAGGATTTTGCCACATATGACGTCACGAAAATGACGCCAAAGACGGAGATAATCTTTTCAGACATCATCCAGGCGGCATTAGACATTACGCTCAATTTCATCGACTGTTCCTTAGTATTACTCTACATCTACCACTTCGGTGCCCATCCCTGGGACGAATTAATAAGCGCTTAAATTTCATAGCGAAATTATAAACATCGCGCCAGTCCGGCGCAAAAATGAGAATCCAGTCTTATTTTATCGGGAGAATTCAGGAGAATTCTGATTATATCTGGACCGAATACCCTCTACTGGAAACGATTTCAAATTGAAACCAATAATGTTTCCAAAAACCATCCTCCCTGAATAAAACAGGTCAGGCGGCTTTGAATATCAAATTTACAGTCATTTTTATCTTTGGGATGCGATGAATTTATATCAAAAACCCCATACCAGGAAGGCGCGACATCCCGATAAGAATAAAATAAGATTTATCCCATGATGATATTTATTCTAAATATCTTAATTTAACCCTCGCAATTTAACGTCCGTATTTAAATACGGCACTCAATGAAATCATACAGTACCAAAGGTTAATAAAGTAATTCTCATCCATTAATTGATAAGAAAGGTAAGAGCATTTATGAGAAAGTCACGATATAGCGAAGATCAAATCACAAATGCCATTAAAGCTTCTGAATCGGGCGTTAAGGTTAAAGAGATTTGTGAAGAGCTGGGCATCTCTGAGGCAACCTTCTACAGCTGGAAGAAGAAGTTCTCTGGGCTATCCTCGGAAGAAGGCAGAAAAATCAAAGAACTGGAAGAAAAAGTACAGTTTCTGACACGCGAACTGCAAGCGCTGAACGCGGATAAGGAAATGCTACAGAGCGTATTGAAGAATTTCTTCACCACCAACGAAAAACGTCAGGCGGTCAACTTCTTACAGAGCACTTTTGATGTAGGAACCCGGCGCAGCTGCCGTTTACTGGATATTAGCCGTAGCGTTTATCATTACCCTGCCGGTTCAGATAACCGCTAATAGTGAGACAACGGCTTTATAATGGCGACATCGCTGAGATTTGTTCTTACCAGAAGAGATGAAGAGCATTTAACAGGACATTTATGGTGGTGCGCTTCGCCCAGTCCGTAATTAATGAATGGATTTGCGGTTACGCTTCCTTTTTTGCGGTAAAATTGATTCACAACAGCAAAAGTCTCTCTATCTACGCCACTTTTATACGCCAAATCTCATTTCGGTGAGATTGGCGCCCCTCTTTTTTTCATTAGCCTCCCTAAAAGAATCGAATATCCACTGGCCTCTTTGTTCAGCAAGGGTAATGTTAAGTCGGTTTATAAAGTGCTTTTTTTAGCCACCTCTGGCCCTGGGAATTTTTTCCAATCTCGCCGCGATCGTTGTCAGCATAAAAAGATAAAAACAGGCCAGAATAATCTCAGATAAACAGTTTATTGATACTTATCACTTTCAGCAGCCAATAGCACATATCCTGTACTATTGATGCCCATCGTTAAACATTAAATAAAAGCGAAGCGGGATGAACGAGCGATTTAATTAGACACTGCTGAAGTAAAGGGTGGTTTTTTATAGGGATTTATCTTAACCAAACGGCAACGCTGCGTGCTGGTTACACATAAAATTTGGCGGCCAGCCTAAACATCAGGCTCACATTCTCCTCTTTTTAGGGCGAATGACGGTCGTGCCCCGGACAAAACTGTCTGTTTTTTGTTCAAAATGCACCCTGCAGCACGTGGTAACGCCCTACAGGGATCACATTTTTTTGCAGAGCGCGCGGCGCATATAACAGATAAAGGCCAGTTACAGGGTGAGAAAAGCGCGATTACCGCGTTATTTTGCCGTGCCTGAGTCAGGCATAATCCGAAAAAGCGTGAATATCACACTGGGTAATTATCAATTATCAGGGGCAAGGCTTATCGAATGTTGATGGCAGTACCGCGTGGCTGAGGTTTAAATCGCATCGTCCAGAACAGGCCAGAAGACAGGCAAAAAAACAGCGACAAATGTGAATACAGGTTGCCCGTATTGAGTCCAGACCAATGTCCACAACGGCCCGGCGAGGATGGCAAAAACGGAGGGAGGCCTCATCAACAACAGCGATAAGCGCTGGCTGTGTTCCCTCACAGGATAGGCGGCCTGATTTACATTTGCGGAGCGAAATGAGGCCCCAGTAGCAGTCCAGTTGGCCACTGTTCAGCACACTCAAATCAGCGCCAGCAGTCGCCTCATAAACGCCTGCGTGGTTATGGGTTTATCTGTTTTTGATAGCGGCCCGGCGTAATGCCATAACGACGGGCCATTGCCAGGCCAACTGGCCACTGTTCAGCGCACATAAATCAGCGCCAGCAGTCGCCTCATAAACGCCTGAGTGATTGTGGGTTTATCTGTTTTTGATAGCGGCCCGGCGTAATGCCATAACG
>Ga0157371_10001906_pt1 | contig 20851 bp, 26 predicted proteins | sample C45metaG_FD_113462 | JGI IMG/M metagenome (GOLD analysis project Ga0157371, IMG submission 113462) | Corn rhizosphere microbial communities from Kellogg Biological Station, Michigan, USA - C4-5 metaG | ecosystem: Host-associated > Plants > Roots > Rhizosphere > Soil | place: USA: Michigan...
GGCACCGCGATGCTTTCGTCGCTCTCGCCGCGCACGCCCCACAGCGTCTTGTGCTCGATGTAGACCACCGGGTCGCCGCACTACAGCGCCGCGCGCAGCAGGCCGCGGTTGTCCTGCGGCGTCGAGGGGCACACCACCACGACGCCCGGCAGGTGCGCGAACCACGCCTCCAGCGATTGCGAGTGCTGCGCCGCCGACGCATCCCAGATGCCGCCCGGCATGCGCGCCACCAGCGGCACGCGGCCCTGGCCGCCGAACATGAAGCGGTTCTTGGCGGCCTGGTTCACCAGTTCGTCCATGCCGCACAGCGCGAAGTCGACCACGCGCATCTCGACCACCGGCCGCAGCCCCGCGAGCGCCATGCCCACGCCGGCGCCCATGATCGCGGCCTCGCTGATCGGCGTGTCGATCACGCGGCCGGTGCCGAAGTGCTGCTGCAGCCCCTTGTACTGGCCGAAGATGCCGCCGCGGCCCACATCCTCGCCGAGCACCACCACGCGCGGGTCGGCTGCCATCTCGCGCTGCAGGGCGAGCAGGGCGGCTTCCGAATAGCTCAGTTCGTGCTTCATCGCCACTGGCCCTCCCCGACGGTCTGCACGTCGGTGAAGGCGGCGGCCGGCTCGGGCCACGGGGCTGCGTCGGCGACTGCGAGGGCGGTGTCGACCTCGTCGCGCGCGGCGTTCTCGATGGCGTCGAGCGTCGCGGCGGCGACGCCGGCCGAAAGCAGATGGCCGCGCGCCCGGGCGATCGGATCGGTGTCGAGCGCAGCGGCCAGCTCGGCCGGATCGCGGTACGCCGCGACGTCGACCGACACATGCCCCTTCACGCGATAGGTCAGCGCATGCAGCAGGCGCGGCCCGCCGCCGGTGCGCACCTCGGCCACCAGCTTCGCGGCGGCAGCGTGCACCGCGAACACGTCGTTGCCGTCGACCTGCGTGGACGCGATGCCGAGCGACTCGGCGCGCGCGGAGGCGCCTTCGCCGGCCGTCATCGGGCCGCTCGCGGTGGTCGCGCTCCAGCGGTTGTCCTCGCAGACGAAGAGCACCGGCAGCTCATACACGCGCGCCCAGTTCAGCGCTTCAAGGAAAGGCCCGCGGTTGATCGCGCCGTCGCCGAAGAAGCAGACGGTGATGTCGTCGCTCTTCTTCAGGAGCTTCTGCGCGTGCGCCGCGCCCACCGCGATCGGCAGCCCCGCCGCCACCACGCCGTTGGCGCCCAGCATGCCGACCGAGAAATCCGCGATGTGCATCGAGCCGCCCTTGCCGCCGTTGAAACCAGTGGCCTTGCCGAACAGCTCGCACATCATCCGCGCGAGGTCGGCGCCCTTGGCCAGCGTGTGGCCATGGCCGCGGTGGGTGGAGGTGAGGTAGTCGGCGGGGCGCAGATGGGCGCAGACGCCGGCCGGCACCGCCTCCTGCCCTGTCGACAGGTGCAGCGGCCCGCGGACCTTGGCGGCGCCCGCCGCCTGCTGGCCGTAGGCGCTCACGCCGCCCTGGCTGGCGGTCTCCGCCGCGTTCTCGAAGGCCCGTATCCGCACCATGGCGCGGTACAGGGCCACACCCGCGCCATGCGCGCCATGGGCGGCGCTGCTGGAAATGCTCGAGTCCATCTTGTCTCCGACGCCCTTGGAGCGGGCGTTCCGGAAAAAATCGTATCAAGCGAGACGGACTCGCGGCACCGGGCTTACCCGCCGCCGCCTCCTGAAGGTTTTACTAACAGAAGACTAAATTTGCTAACAGAAAGCTAAGAGGCCAAATCGGTATTGCTAACAGAAAGCTAAGAAGGCAGCGGCTCGCTGACGGCGAGGGGCAATGCCACTTCTCCTCGACATGCGCGATCGCCAATGGTCCGAAGCACCAATGGGAGGCGCAGCGAATGAATGCATTGGCGATAGAGCTGATTTCATTGCGGCAGGCCCGAGCTCTCGGAACTCCAGGTCCGCTCGAGACCTACGAAGGCTTTCTTCTTGCTGGCTTTCGGGTGCTTCAAAAATCAATGAGACGAGATCTTCCCATCGCTCAATGAGGCCGAAAGCTGACTCTCGGAGAAGGCAGCGCGGCGACGCATATTCCGTACGGATTACATCGACGGGGCAAGGGCTCGCGGCGCTGCCACCAACGTCGCAGCGACAATCGACTCCAGAACTTGGCACTCAATCGCAAAAATGCACGCTCTCACAATGGCCACGCGGTATCTGCTGCTATCACTCGCAGATCATCAGTCCACGTCGTTGGAAGCCAATCGATATGGCGGCTCGCGCAGCAGCTACTTGCGCTGCCTCAATATCGATGGCCGGTGGGCCGTGCACGGCACCCCTCTGTCACCGCTTCTCGTGTGGCACACGGCTCAGGCAGCCGAAGCACAGGCCGCCGCCGAGCGGTCCACCAAGGCTCGCGGGCGGCCCGTCGCCGTGTTGTCACGAAGTGATTCCAAGTGGGTGGAAGGCCGAGAGATCCAGGTGTTCACTCCGACATTTGAGCCAGCCCTTCTTGGCCACACAGCCTCGAGTGAAGCCAGGGTCCGTCGCTTGCGCACCGAAGCCGACAAGCTTGAGGCGTTCTGCCTGGTTGTTCGCCAAGCTTCGACCGCGAGGAACCATGCGGAATTTGCCCAGATCAGCCGCGCGGCAGGCAAAGCACTCCACGCCAAGTTCGGTGGCGGATCCATCACGTCGGCCTCTGCTTGGCTGACAGGACGCAAGGGTCGAGAGGCACTGCAAAGCGTCCTCGCAGGCGAAGTGGAATTGGGCGGACCGCTATCAATGCAGGAGATTGCTGAGACCGTCGCACTGGCACTGGAGGCCGAGCGCATGCGGCTGCAAGCGGAGAACCCTGCTGGCCAGTAGTGGCCGCCGGCGCCAGTCAACGATCAGGAGCGGGTGAGGGCTTGTCTCCAGACTCGGGCGCGTCAATGACTTTCGCGTGAGCCAAGATGAAGTCACCGGTGCCCGCCCCCCACGAAGCGCCGAAGTCCATCGGTTCCTTGAACGCGAGGCGTTCGACGGTGATTTCCGCAGCCTTTTCAGTCGTGGTCGGGAAAAATGCACCGCCAGGTTCCGCGTGCAGGTAGAAGTCGCCTGTGAAAGTGCCGCAATCACAGTTGTTGGCGAAGTAGCTGTCGCCGGCCGTTCGGCTGTGGCGCTTGCGGTAATTCGGGTTGCGCTGCACGAGTTCCCGCAGAACCGCAACAGGCATCGCGTCGACATTGCTCAATATGAACATGTCGGAGGTATCGGACGTCTCGCCGATCAGTTCGCCATCCTCCTCCAGAGCATGGACCGCCAGCGCCACCGCCTTCATGGGCTTGCCACACTTCCAGCAGGTGGTCTGCGCACTCAGCAGGAGCAGGGGTGGTAGTACGCGAAGCGTCGACTCGCCGTCCTCGTACTCTTCCTCGTAGTCATCGTCGGTGTTCATGCATCGGATTCTGCGGGATCTGCCCCCTGAACGGCACCCCGGACACTTCAACTGGAGCCCTACCGTTTCAAGTCCGCGGCGATCTCAACGGATAGAAGTTGAGCACATCGAAAGCGCCGGGGCCGGGCTTGGCCTGGATGGTCTGCGTGGCCTGCTTCCTGACGGCATCGGCAAAACCCGGCACGCAAGCGCCACAGCCTTGCTCTCGCATTTAGCTTCACCGACGCCGACTCTTGCGGAGCTCGCTTCCGTAGGACCTCAACCGCGGGCACATCCCCGAAACCTCCGGTGCAGGAACGCCAAAGTGAGCAAGATGGCGCAGGCTGAAGACCAGTTCGTCCTCTTGCCGATCCTGGATTCCAAGCTCGTCCGCGCCTGGATTTGGATTATCAGCTTGGTCACTTTCAATCCACCTACGGCTTTCGCCGCACGTGCATGCGAACATTCGCACAGGTCCGATCTAGGGCGCCACATTTACTGCGTTAGAGCCAGAATTATTGATTCGGGCGCCTCAAAGTTAGTGCAGTTTTTCCACCCGCTACGAGCCAGTCACGTCTATCCCACGCGGATCCAGCCGAACTGCTTGAAGAACAGGACCCGAAATACCGCTCATCATGCCCGTGGGCAAGCACACCGCCAGGGGCAGTGTGGCGGCCGTTGCAGTGAACGCCTGCGTGTAGCCAGCCGTCAGCCAGTGACTTCTCATGGGGGATGCTTGCCGGCAAGGACATCATCTCCGACGAGCAACCGATTACAACGAACGAGCATCTTGCGCTTACTTGTTGGAAATCACGCTAGCCAGAAAATCAGTGGGCGGCACATTTGGAAGACAGTGGGCGCATATCTCTCTATCTCAACAAGTGCCTCAATTCGGGAAGCAAGACCGAAACGAAGTCGTTGTAGCGGTCGTCAAAATTCCCTTGCTGCGCAAGAGATCGCAGTTGACGCTCAATCGATTCGGCCTGTGCGGGCTCGCAGGGAGCCAGATAGCCTTTCCACGCAAGCAGGAACAAGCGCCGAAGCGTAGGCTCGTTTCGACGCCCGCGAGTAAGGGCTGCGGCAAGCACTTCGTATGGAGCTTTCAGGCGACTCCCAATGACACGCCTGTGCTTGAAGGTCAACAGTACTGGCAGAACACCCTTCTTGCTCCAGAAGTGCCAGCTCAGTGCGGGCTCGAACTCTTCGCGCCAATAGCGATACCTGGTGAGTCGATAGCACGCTGAAAAAACGGCATCGCACTGATCCACTGGCGCACCCGCATCGTAGTACGCCAGCGCAACCTTCAGGAAGTCGTTTAGCGCCTCGGCCCAACTGCCTACCGCTTCAAACGCTTGCTGATCGAGTTCTCCCCTCTTGACCTTATCCCAGTGCCCGCGGGATCTAAGCGTCTTGTCGACGAGCTCTTGCGAGACGTTGGCGTACTGACCGCCGCGCACCTTGTCTGCGCCGTGCCGGAGCATGAGTGCCAACGTGACTTCATCCTCCATCTTCGCGGCTTGTCCCATGTCACTTGTCCCGGTGCAAACGCAACGCAGAACGTGCAGTGGCCGATGTAAAGCGGTCCAGTCAGCCCCGATTCCCGCAAGGTGTTGACGAAATCGACGCTCAAAGTTGTCGGTCATCCCGACATAGAAGAATCCACCCTCCAAGGCAAGTGCGTAGATATACAGAACACGCGGGTTGATGCCAGGTCGACGGCCTTGATCGACGGTAGCAGTTGCCTCCTGATGAACACCATTCGATGAACTTGTGACGGTGGCAGCCCGCACGGCAAGTTTCACAAATTCGGCGAACGCCTCATCCGAGACTTCACGTCCTATCAGTGATTCTTTCCATCCACGGGTCAGGGGCCAACTTCCGCCGAGAATTTCCACCTGCTTTCGGGAATGACCGCCTCTGTCACTGGCTCCCTGATCCAGCATCTCTTTGGTCAAAAGCATATCAACTCCAGGCAGCAATTGCTGGCGTCGGCACCTCAGCCGCTACTTTGTGCGTGCCGATCCGTCCAGGTACTTGAAAAACTCTGACGGCCTCATTTCCAGTCCGGTCACGATTCGCATGATGTTCGTCAACGACAGGTTGCGCTCACCCCGCTCAACCCCGCCCATGTAGCTGCGGTCGATGCCGATGTGGTCGGCAAACGCCTCCTGCGAATAGCCCCGGGCCTTGCGTTCAGCACGCACCCCGGCACCAAAGACCTCCAGGGGATTCTGTGCGATCGCGCGCGTCTTCGTACTCATGCCGCGATGTTCAGAGTACGCGGCCTAAAGCACTACGGCCAATAAGTACACGGACTTTCAGTTCGCGGGCTATAAGTATCTTTTTGATATGATTTTTGCGACCGCTTCTTTGTCTGTTCGCGGCAAGACCCGTCGCAATGGATGTGGGAACGTTCTCAACAGGAATATCCGACCATGACACTCCCACTCCTTGCGATGCTCGCTGTCGCACTGGTTCTGTTCTACTGGGCTTGGATCGCATCGCCCCGCTCGATCCAGGCCGGGCGTGAGCAGATGCTGCGGGAGCAAGGCCAGGCATCCGGCGCGACCTTCTTTCCGGTCGATCCCCGCCGCATGCTGGGCTACTGGGAAGAGACGTGCATCCTGTTCGATTCGGATGCCCGCAAGGCCTGCATCGTTCGCGGGAAGACGGCCCGAACGGTCGACTTCGACTACTTCAGGACCTGGCAGCTCTTGTGGACCGAATATCCCCGGAACCCGGTGTTTCGGTTTCAACACATTCACTTCCTCTTCGAGACCAATGACTTCGATCGCCCGACGATCCGCGTCGCCGTGCCTTCCATCCCCTATGGCGAGGCGTGGAACTCCAAGCTCTCGATCCTGATGTCCTGAGTGCCGTTCTGGGAAATGGACCTGCCGACGTGAAGCTGCTCATCCTTTCGGACCTGCACCTTGAGTTCGGCATCTTCAACGTCGCAAAGGTCGACTATGACGTCGTGATCCTGGCCGGAGACATCTTTGTGCCCGGCTCCAAAGCCATGCGCTGGGCCCGACGAGCAGACAATTTCGGAGAAGGCATTCCAATCATCTTGGTACCCGGCAATCACGAGTTCTATCAGGGCGTTATGCAGACATCTCTCAAGGAGATGGCGCTGACCGCAAAGGCGTGCAACGTGCACCTCCTGGCGCCTGGCGAGGCCGTGATCGCCGGCGTCCGGTTTCTGGGCTGCACCCTGTGGACCGATTTCGAATTGCCGATCCAGACCAAGGCTGGGTCTCTGGTCGACGCCGAGCGGGCCATGAAGGCGGCCAAGGTCCATCTCAACGACTACTCATCCATCCGGTGGGCCGAGGTGCCGACACCTTCCGAAGCTCCGGCCGCAGCTAAGCCCAGGAAACGCCGCCTGACACCCGAGGACACACGGGCTCTCCACTTCAGTGACCGTGCCTGGCTGGCCCAGAAGCTGGCCGAGCCCTTTGCAGGGCCCACGGTGGTGGTGACCCACCATGCCCCGCACCGAAACTCGCTGGCGCCGCACTACCAGTCCAACTGGCTATCCCCAGCCTTCGTGAGCGAGCTTCCGGGCTTTTTCTTCGAGGTGCCCTCACTCTGGGTCCACGGCCACATCCACGAGAGCTTTGACTATCAAACCGGCAACTGCCGGGTGGTGTGCAACCCACGGGGGTACGTACAACAGGGCCGAGACCACGAAAACAAGCAGTTCAACCCAGCGCTGGTGGTCGAGCTATGAGCGACATCCCGTCCTCTACCCGCACAATCCAGAAAGTGCTGGCTGCCGCGACCGCGGTCGCGAGCGGGGACCTCGAGGGGGCCATCCTCTGGTACAGGAACGAGCCTCTCCCGCTGTTTGATTGCAGGACCGCCGAGTCGTTGGTAGCCGAGGGGAGAGCCGCCGATGTACTCAATCTTCTTGAGTCTTTCCAGGCCGGATTCGTTGGATGACATCCCTCTGCACCACCCGCACTGGCAATTCCCGCGACCTGTTGTTCTTGGATGTCGATGGTGTTCTTCATCCCGTCGAGACCGACTTCTCGTTCAGCAGCAGGTTCTTCAGCCATCTGTCGCTGCTGGAAGAGCTGCTTCGGGAATTCAGGTCGGTCGGCGTTGTCATCTCCTCGGATTGGCGACTCGCTGAGAGCATCGAGCAGTTGCAGCGGTATTTCAGCGAGGACATCCGGCACCGGATCATCGGAGCTACGCCACTGATCAACCCCGATACGGTCGTCCAGCACCGGCGCCAGCTGGAGATCCAGGCCTGGCTCGACGGGAACGGCCATAGTGACGCGCAGTGGGTCGCGCTTGATGATTGGCCTGAGAGCTTTGAAGCGGGCTTCGCTCGGCTCGTGCTCACCGATCCTGCGCGGGCGTTCGATCAAGACAGCTTTCACGAGCTGCGCTCACACTTTCTGCGGTTCGCGGCTGGCTGAAGAACCAGTATTCGGCGCATGAAATGAAGCCTCTCATCTCATCGGATCTCCAAGTGCAATCCGAGCACCAACCGTCTCAGCCCAAGCTCATGTTCTTCGGCGACCCGCACGGCGATCTCGAGCCGGTGATCGCCGCCGTCGAACAGTTCCAGCCCGAGGCCATAGTGCTGCTGGGCGACGTCCAGGCGCGCCAGCCGCTGCACATCGAGCTGAGCCCGATCCTGGATCTCACCGAGATTTACTGGATTCCGGGCAACCACGACACAGATTCAGATGTCGACTACGACAACCTGTGGGGATCGGAGTTCGCAGGCCGCAATCTCCACGGGCGCGTCGTCGAGATCGCCGGGTACAAGGTCGCGGGCCTGGGCGGCATCTTCCGCAGCAAGATCTGGGATCCGCGGCGGCCGGTCAAGGAGGCTGCGTTCCCATCGAGCGACGCCATGCGCCGAACCATGAAGCGCGAGGAGCGTTGGCGCGATGGCATTTCCCGCAAACACCGATCGTCCATCTTTCCGGATGACTTTCAGCGACTCCTGAGGAGTGGTTCGGCCGACATCCTGGTGACGCACGAAGCACCGGAGGCGCATCCGCATGGCTGGCAGGCGATTGACGAGTTGGCCGAAGCACTCGGTGTGCAGTTGGTCGTCCACGGCCACCACCATCAGAACATCGACTATGTCGCGGAAGGCTTGATGACCACCGCGGCATCGTTCCGCGCCTTCGGGGTCGACATGGGCTCGCACCTGGCGTGGCCTCAGGATCCCCAGGAGGTAAGCGAATTGGAAATCCAGCTGCAAGACTTGCTCGATCTCGCCACCCAGGTGTTCGGCTCGGGGGCGCAGGGTTGGCTGAACAAGCCGCACAGACTGTTCAACGGTCGAACACCCGCCGCGTTCGCCGCGGAGGGCGATTCGGAAAAGGTGCGCGCCATGCTCATCGCCGTCCAACACGGCGGTGTCGTATGAGGACTGATAAGGACGGATCGGGAGGCCTAGGATGATCTTGTTCCTCGACTTCGATGGCGTGCTGCATCCGGAGGGCGAAGATCACATCCTCAACGGCGTCGACTTCTGCTTTCTGCCGCGGCTTGAGGCGCTGCTGCGCGAGTTCCCGCACGTGAAGATCGTGATCAGTTCGTCCTGGCGCGAGCATCTCCGCTACAAGACATTGATGAAGCCCTTCTCCAGTGACATTCGAGCTCGTATCCTGGGGATGACCCCGTACCCGGGATGCGGACTTCCCCCGCCGTACAGGCCGCGTGAAGGAGAAATCCTCGCCTGGCTCCAGCTTCACGATGCGGTCGACGAGCCCTGGGTCGCGCTCGACGATGCTTACTGGCAATTCGATCAATGCAAGGACCACCTGGTGGTGTGTGGGTCGTTCACCGGCTTCGACGACAAGGCTGGCGCCGAGCTTCGCGCACGCTTTGAAGGAGCATTCCGATGAAAGTGCTGGTTCTTTCCGATCTTCACCTCGAGTTCGCGCCGTTCGAACCAGAGCCCGGTCTCGAGTTCGATGTCGTCATCCTCGCAGGTGACATTCATTCACCGGCCAAGCGCGCTGTCCAGTGGGCAGCGGATCGCTTTCGGGGCAAGCCTGTGATCTATCTGCTGGGCAACCATGAGTACTACGACGGCCGTTTGGACACAACGCTGACTGAGGCGCGGCGCGAAGCCGAAGGAACCAATGTCCATCTGCTCGATGGTGACGAGGTAGTGATCGCCGGCGTGCGGTTTCTCGGCGCGACGCTGTGGACTGACTTCGAGGTCCGCATTGAGACGCCTGAAGGACTGATCAGCGACGCAGCGCGCGCCATGAAGATGGCGACCAACCTGTTGAACGACTACACGCTGATCCGGGCACCAGACGAGTCTGCGGAACCCGGGACCTGGCGCCACAAGCAGGGACGAAAACTGCAAGCGGCCGACACGCTTCGAATTCATCAGACGCAGCGCGCCTGGCTGCAGGAGAGGCTTGCCGAGCCGTTTGCTGGGCCGACGGTGGTCGTGACGCACCATGCACCTCACCGCGGTTCGCTAGCGCAGCGCTATGCCGATGACTGGGCCTCGGGTGCTTTCGTCAACGAACTTCCGGAGAACTTCTTCGATATCCCTGTGCTTTGGATTCACGGCCACACGCATCAGCGGTTCGATTATTGGGTCCGATCTTGCCGGATCGTATGCAATCCCCGGGGCTACGTGAACTGGAGCGGCAGGATTGAGAACAAGGCGTTCGATCCTGAGTTGATCGTCGATTTGGGGTCTTCCATTGGAGGCTATAACAGGTGAAATTCCTGAAATCGCCGGAAATCATGTGGCGAAGAGGTGGGGGATTTTCGGTGTTATCGTCCCAGCGCTTCTCTTAGCCATTCTTGAATGCCAAAGTAGTCTTTGAGGCTCATCCGATGGGGAACGGTTTTCTGAAACTCCTGCGCCCCGCGGGTGAAGAACGATGTCGTCACGAGAATGCCCGCAGTGGCGCGCTCCGCTTCGACCACCCCGTTGAGTTGCCGAACCAAGCCCACCCCAATGGAATTGGGTGCCGCATACCTCTTGCACTCGACGACGAAGAGAAAACTTCCGAGGGCATCTTTCTTCGCCGCATAGATGTCCTTTCCCCCATCCTTCGATCGCGGCGTAAGGGTAATGCTATAGCCTAGGCGACTCAGCAGTTCGGCAACGAGCTCCTCGAAGCGGCGTGATGACAGCTCATACAGCAACCCCGGATTGTCGTGGACATGTTCCAACAATCGATCATTGACACTTCGCAGGTCGACAATGATTCTTTGGCTTTCGGGTGCGCCAGGATGAATTGGACTCCCATTGAGATCCACGATTCCACTTTGCATGAATCCGCAAAGTAGTTGAACCACGCCGCGTGGCGACAAAATTTTCGATTGAGAAAGGTCTGCAGAAAGCCCAGTGGCAAGGGCGTTACCAGTCAACGCATTGAGAAAATCGTTCTTTGATGCAGCCATCTTCAAGAGACCCGCCGCTCTCACCAGAAGACCATAGGACTCCTCTCTCTCCAGCCCCGACAACTGGATTGTCAGGTCAACCACATCGGCTAGGTCCTGCTGTTGAGAGATGCAAATGACCCGGGTGGTGGGACGATCATGGCGCACTCCTTGGAGGTCAAGCCGCAAATCTCCGTTGGGAAGATGATCGAGGTCGTCGAGCACCAATAAGTGGGGACTAGAGCGATGGCCCACCTCCGCGTCCACTGCGCTACGGATGGACTTATACGGCATTGCAGAGACGTGATGAATGCCTCCGGTGAAGAAGTCGCGGTGTAACCTCCCAAACCTCAGAGCAAGCGCGGTCTTCCCTATGCCAACGCTACCAACAATGCAAACTGCTCTCGCCTGTGCGGCGGTGAGCTCTCGGCTGAGCATCTCCAACTGAGCTTGGCGCCCGACAAAGGTCTGGTCGAGCAACGACTGCCGCGAGTCCTCTGTATCTACGCCCAGATTTTCTAGTGTTCTCATATCACCGGATACAGATAGATCATGAGTTTGGTGACCATTTAGATTACGACTTGAGCACCTGCTCGCTTGCGCTCAATTCCAACGCCTCGGCACGGCTGTCGAGGCCGTGGAAACTGCGATGGATGAGGTCATCGTACAAGACCAGTGGTGGTCTGAGAAACCTTTGCCATCCGACCGGCGAGAGACGTAATCGTAGAGGATGGCGCTGGGCATGAACCAGGTCACGCTCGCCGCCTTAACCCGCTGCCCAGAAGACCCGCAAAGACGGGGAGCAAGATCAACCATGCTCACCCCCAACCAGTCCTGCACAACTGTGCAAACGTCAAGGGGCCGCAGAGTGGTGTGCATCCCCTCGGTGTAACACGGCGAACAGGGCGGCTGTGCGCGGGTTGGATGCCCGCGAAGAGGCGAAGGTGTGTACGAGCCGCCCCGCGCTCTGCGTGCGCGCTTTCCCGTACAGCGGCACCGATTGCCAAACGTGCCCGTGTCCGCCGCCATCCCTTAAATTAGGGATAAGGAACTTAGGGAGTTTCGCCGGACAATCTTAAATTCACCGAGCTGCAGAGCGCAGACATAGACGCCGTTCAAAAGGCTCTTATGTTCTGATCCAGGTACTATCTAAGAAACGGTCCAGGAGGCAGGATGTTGGAGAGATTTCAAGGTGATGCAGGTCGACGCATCACGATAGACGCTCTCGTTTCACAAAGACTGGTCGCGGGAAATCGCGAGCTAGCAGAGTGGCTTGTAGACAAAGTGCATATCTTCGAACTCAACGCTGGCGGAGTTCTGATAGAGCAGGGAGCATCAGACAACGATATTTTCCTGATTTTCGCTGGTGCATTTGACGTGGTTGTCAACAGGCGGCGAGTGGCGCGTCGATTTGCCAATGATCATGTTGGTGAGATGGCCGCCATTGAGCCTTCGCAAAGCAGAGCTGCTACTGTTCAGGCAACCGAGTTGTCAGTGGTTGCGCGGCTCGCCGAGTCAGATCTCGCGGTCGCGGCGCAGCGTTATCCGGAGATTTATCGCTGCATCGCACGCGAACTTTCAAGGCGTCTTCATCAGCGAAATGCACATGTCGGTGTCGCGAGAGATCGCACCAAGGTTTTCATCATTTCGTCGGTTGAGTCGCTGGGTGTTGCAAGGGCGATCCAGAACGCGCTCAGTCACGACCCATTCCTTACGACCGTATGGACTGATGGAGTCTTTCGCGTCGCTAACTATCCGCTGCAAAGCCTTCTTGATGCGGTAGACGATTCCGACTTTGCAGTTGCGATCGCTCACTCGGACGATACAACAGCGTTTCGCGGAGCAAATTGGCCAGTGCCTCGAGACAACGTCGTGTTTGAGCTCGGACTGTTCATGGGAAGGCTCGGCAAGGATCGGGCAATCTTGATGGAGCCGCGCGACAAGACCATAAAGCTGCCGAGCGATCTGACTGGCATTTCCACCATCATGTACCGGTATGAGCAGGGAGGAGATATTGACGCTCTCATGGGGCCGGCATGCAATCAACTTCGTGATCACATCAAGCGGCTGGGCCCAAACAACTAGCGATTGAGGTTTCAAATGGCGTTAGCGGTCGACTTGAAGGCTTGGGTCAAGACTACGTTCGAAGGAACCTGGGAAATCCAGGAGACTGAGAGTGTGCCGAACCCGGAGCAACTCCGACTGAATGCGAACCATGCGAAGGACCTGAACGCTGCGGTCGTGCTGTATGCGGACCTGGATGGCTCAACAGACATGGTTGATGGCTACAAGTGGTGGTTCAGCGCCGAGGTGTACAAGACATTTCTGAAGTGCGCCTCCGACATCATTCGGAATGAAGGTGGAGTGATCACGTCATATGACGGTGATCGGGTGATGGCGATCTTCACAGGAAGTTCTAAGAACACCACAGCCGCGCGAACGGCATTGAAGATCAACTACGCGGTGTCGTCCATCATCCAGCCAGCACTTGAGGCGAAGTACTCACAAACCAAATTCAAGTTGAGGCATGTCGTGGGAATCGACAACAGCCAACTCAGGGCAGCCCGAATTGGAGTCAAGGGTGACAATGATCTCGTTTGGATCGGAAGAGCTGCAAACTATGCGGCCAAGTTGACGAGCCTGTCCGGCAAGAACACGTATATCACCGAGACTGTATACAACCAGCTTCGGACGGAACTGAAGGAGTCGAACGGCTCGCCTATGTGGATCAAGGAGTGGTGGGCTGACAAGCAAATGTGGATCTACAGTTCGACTTGGTGGTGGCGAGTGGACTGATTGCGTTGTCACGTCTGGCCTGACCTCAAGATATGAATACCTGTTGACCGATGTATCCGTGCGCGGGGACGAAGTTGCAGCATGAGTGAGCATAGTGACGGCCACCGCCTTGAGGCTCTGCTTGTGGCAAGCGGGGAGCTGGACGAGGATATTGGGAAGCTATTGAGCAAGTGCCAACCGAAATCGAAGCGTGGAGTCATCGCAATGGCGCTTTGCAGCGCGGCCTTCGAACACGCTCTGAGCCAGCGTCTTTTGCTTGAGACTGCGCTGACGGGCACGGCACTAGCCCTATGCCGCGTGCATTTCGAGGCTGTCGTTCGAGCGGCTTGGACAGGGCAAGGTGCTACCGATCAGTGGATCGAGGCTTTCACCACGCAAGTCGCAACCAACGGGACCCCGCACAAAGAGCCCATCACCGGGCCGCCAATCGCCTCCATGCTGGAGACCTTTGGGCGTCATGCGCCCCATGTTGCGGCAGAGTTTCAGAAGCTGGCCATAACGATTCCAGCCATGAACAGTTTTGTGCACGGTGGTTCGCAGATCGTCGCGCACTCGCTGATGAGCAGCTACCCCATAGAAAAGTTAATCGGTGTTTTGTTGAACCGAAACCTGCTGCAGTGGTACACCGCCAACTGCGCTGTCGTGACTTCTCAAGAGGCGTGGTTGGTGCCCCGGATGCGCTTGTTGCCGGAGAAGCACGGCGGTTGCATGCCGCCAAGGGCTCAAGCGGGATGAGCCACACACGATATAGCGTGGTCGGTTTGGCTCTTGTTGGGTGCCTCAAAAAGATTCTTGTCGGCACCTCAGTACCCTGTGATCAGTACACGTCGGACTGAAGGAATCGGGCGAGATGAACTACATCGCTCGCAGCATCAATGACGCCTGCGCCAGCTCGAGGAGCGATCATGAATCTCTGGAACGATACACACAACCAGCATTTTTTACCCCAGGTCGAGCAACGGCTCAACGCCGCCAATCCTGGTGCTCCAAAAGAAAAGCAGCGAATCTACGCTTTCAAGATTAGAGACCGTGAGACGTCAAGTATTGAGCTCGAGCACCCCAGCGGAAGAGCGATATCGCACAACCTCTCATTGAAAGACTTGTTTTCCTTTGATGTTCCACCTGCGCAGAAGCAACGGATGAACTTCGAAGCACTGTTCCAGCGGTACGAAAAAGGGGTTCTGCGTCACACGCAGAATTTGCTGGGCAAGCTCGCTGTGAACGATGGCAATGTGGGGGACGAGATCGTGAATCTGTTCGCAGCAAAGATCCTCAACTTCGCGCGAAATCCGTTCTCGATCACGAAGATCCTCAATACCTTTGGAAAGCTAGCCGAATACGAACCGACGGCGACGTTGACGAAGCAGATGTTTGACCGAATCTTGCACGGCCGTAGGCCACATCAAGAGCGACTTTGCGCGCGTCTGGGGATTTCGGATACCGACTACACGCGTTGGCTGCGGATGCTGTTCATGCTGTTTGTCGAATACGAGAAGGAGGGAACCACGATGCTTGATGGCACCGTCAAGGGGCTATTCGAGCCCAAAGACCATGATGTAGCAGTTTTAATCTGCACCTACAGTTCCGCGAACTGCCTTATGTCGGACCGCTCGTTCAGCACAAATTCTGATTGCCCGGGCGCGGCAGGCTTTGACTTCAACCTCCGTTCGAACGCATTCATTCGCTACATGTTTGCGGACGTGGACAGCTTGATTCCCCCGAGTGCTCCTCGCTCGCTAGTTGAAGCTTACAAAGCCCAACAGCGCCCGATCAGAGTTGACCATCGAGTCGACAATCTCGACTTGTTGCGAGGCTTTAATCGGAACGTCATCGATCAATGCCACAGCCGTGTCTTCTGTTCAGGAACAGACGCGATCCTAGTCTGAGGCCGCGAATATGTAGTCCTGAGAGATCGCGCCGGCCGCCACAGTCGTCATGCACTGGCCGATCTGGCACACACAGGCGCTCAAGCGTCGTCGCTCGGTGACCCCAGTAACCCGAGATTGACCAAACGGATCTCCATCGCTTGTCGGCTGACTTTGAATTTGCTCGCGAGTTGTTCGATCAGCATGATCCGATTGCGGCACGAGTAAAGCAGATGATCAAGATGCGACACGATTTCCTCTCGTGGCATGAGCAACGAAGCAGCGAACTGGTTCGCCTCAATCTCTCTGTCATCTATCGCAAGGGACGACGTTCCGTCTCTCCGATTGACCACCTGTTTGTCGATAAATATCTCGCCCTCATGCGCCAGCGCCAGATGGCCACATTCGTGTGCGATGGTAAATCTCTGCCGCAACAGGCTGTCTGAGTGGTTGACTGCGATAGTGACTGCTCCATCCTTACGAATCAAAACGCCTGACAAGTCGTCGGAAAAATTCTTCCAAACGACCGTACAGCCTAGGTGAGCAGCCACTGCAGAGGGGTCAACGGGAATTCGTGTCTGAGCAGCTGCAACTCTCGCTTCGGCAGCCGCCTGCTCGATGCTCCTACGAGATTTCATGTCGTTAGACCATGTCTGAGTTCACGAATGATCTCCAAGTCACGCGCCTCAAGCAAGCCCTCAAGTCCTAGTTCTTCGGTGTCAGCTTGGTGAGATTGAGCCAGCAAGGCGCTCAACTCCACTCCCAATACTGTGCATAAAGACAGGGCTTGATGAAGTGCCACAACTTGTCGGCCCGCTTCAATAGATGCGACTGTTGCCCGGCCCATTGATGCCTTTTCTGCCAGTTGTTCCTGGCTCCAGCGCAGGCTCCGGCGGTGTCGTCGTACACCCTCGCCGAAATTTAAGTAGAGGTTGTCCACGGACGCATGCTATGCCGAAGAGCTAAAATTGTCAATGAGAATCACAAAAAACAAGTTATCCACAGGCCGTGCTTGCTGGTGTGTTTGTGGTGCGGTATTTGGCACTCTCCGTGTTACACTGCCAGCCAACTTTCGGGCTGTGAAATGCAACAAGGGCCGATACCCGAAGGTTCCGGCCCTTGTTCCACCACTGTAAGCATTTGGTGGCATGTCGGTCAGTTTGCACTAACTTTAATGGCAGTCTGGGGAGACAGCCCGCGAGTTTACTGTGAATTGAATGACATGAGTCTTTGCTTTGATTGCGAGGATCGTGTCGATGACGTACTGACGCTACAGGCGAGCTCTGCTTGAGCTTCATGCTGCCCGCAGCCCCACGGCCTGCGGTGTCGACCTCGGCGTCTGCCGAGTACTCATTGCTCGCTCCCGCTGCCCGGGGGCACTTCAATTCATAGTTTCAATGAACAACCTCTTCATTTCGTACGACCTGAACGCCCCGGGTCAGCGGTACGACAACGTCGCCGAGGCCATCAAGGCCCTGGGTGGCTGGGCGAAGGTCCAAAAGTCTTTCTGGTACGTCAAATCCGCACACTCCGCTCAGGAGGCGGTGCGACGCGTTTGGGCCGTGATGGATCGCAACGACAGTCTCATCGTCGTCGACGCGACGAACAAGACGGCCAGTTGGCAGAACCTCGATCCGAAAGTCGCGGAGTACATCCAGGCTGCCTGGATGAAGTAACCGCAGCCTGTTCCCGGTGCCACGGCATCGGGAGCAGATCTCCTGCGCACCAAGCGGATCAGCTACTCGTCGGCGCCAGACCCGTGTGAGTCTTGCTCATCAGGACCTCGCCTGCCCTCACACGCGCCACGAGGATTTCTTCGTCAGCAAGCCCAGATACCCAACTCATATGGGACGGGTATGAAAAATTTGAAGAGGATCAGATGGCAACGCACAGTTGGAAACACGATACCGCCGAGGCGCGTATCACCAAGAGCATAGAGAGCGTCAAAAACGTTACGGTGGTGGACTATGTCAAGGACACCTCTCTCGAGAATATCCCCAAAAACAAGGCTTACCGCATGGATGCAGTGCACATGTACGCCGACATCTTGAACCTCGACGATTTGCTCGAGTCGACTGCCTTCGAGGGCGAGATGTGCCACAAGCGAGCACTGCGATTTCTGGATCTGCACTTCCGGGCAGTCCATCGCATCCTAGCGGCCACCGATGCCCGCAAGGTCGACTTCCACAACCAGCGACTGCACACCTTCGTCGCCAAGCCCTACAACAGCGAGGCCAATGCCGAGGCGAAGCGAATCCGCAAGGCCGTGGCGATCGGGCAGTTGATCATCGAGGTCCTTGCTGAGACCGGCGACACGGACGAGCTGATCGAGAACGCGAAAGTGCGCATAGGAATCGACAGCGGCAAGGCCCTGGCCGTGAACAACGGGCGCCGCAGCAACCGCGAACCGCTGTTCCTGGGACAGCCGGCGAATCTGGCGGCGAAGATGTCCGCGGGCAAAAAGGTCGGCATCTACCTCACCAACAACGCCCGCCTGGCCATTGGCTTGGAGGAAGTGGATGACGAGAAGGGCACCCCGCTGACTGACGAAGAGATCAAGGCCTGTCAGGACGCGGCCAACATCGGTGTGTCGAAGGACTACATCGTGCGTGAATGGAAAAAGGATCTCGAAGACAAGCCGATCGGCGCCTTCGTGTTCAGCGGCCACACGCCGCCCTTGGCCGACCTGGACATTTCGGCGCTGAGCCCGGGCAACTCGCGGCGCCAGGAGCTCCTGTCGATCTATGCGGACATCGACGGCTTTACCAAGTACGTCGCCGACCACGTCGAGGAAAACCCCGAGGACGTTGTGCGCACCTTGGCGGTCATTCGCGAGGAGCTCGATCGCGTGCTCACGAGTGACTTCAGGGGCCGCCGCATCCGCTTCATCGGTGACTGCATTCACGGCGTGATGTGCGAAGGCACCGCTCAGACCACGGACACCGTCGCCTCCATCAGCGACGCCACGCTTTGCGTCGGCGCGCTTCGCAGCAGTTTCGAACTCGCCGTAGAAATGCTGCACGACGAAGACGTCGAGACCGGCGAACTGGGCTTGGCCATTGGCTTCGAGTACGGCCCGACAGCCACGACCCGCCTGGGGATGAAGGGTTCGCGCACGCGTTGTTCCCTCAGCCGGGCGGTGCGCAGGTCCGAGGCCAAGCAGATGATCTGCTCCGGTACTCAATCGGCGATCGGCGACGCTGCCTATCAGAGTGCCAGCGACGCGGTCAAGAAGCTGTTCCTCGGCCCTAAACGCATCGCGAACAATCTGGACTACAACGAGGTCGTCGAAGCGATGGCTGCTGCTGACGATGCGACCGCGCGCGCGGCCAAAGCGCAAACTTATGCACCGCTCGCGCCGGCGATAGCGAAGTCGTCGACCGCCGAAGTCCGCCCCTACATGGCCTCATGACCTCGGGGACGCCCATCGCACATGTGTTGGGGCTGAGCGGGGAGTTCGACGCCACCATCATCGAACTTCCTTCTTCGACGATCGCAAGTGACCCCGTGCTCGATGTTGTGGTCACCATGGCCGACAGTCGCCGCGTCACCTATCGTATTGCCCTCTCCGGAATTGGCGACGTGGTGTACGCACGCGAACACCAGCCCGACAAGATGCCTGATTTTTGTCCGCAGTTGCACGTCAATGCAGACAGCACCTTTTGTATTGGTTGGAGCGGCGTTTCAGAGCTCGATGTCACCGACGAAGAGTCGGCCCGCCAGTGGTGGGCCCGACTGCATGCATTCCTGCGACTTCAGCATCGTGCGAGGCGACTGCGGAAGTGGCCTGGCACGGAGTGGGCTCATGGTGATGCTGCTCGCTACCAGTATGAGGCCGAGCACTTTGCAAGCCGCCTTGGAGACGACTTCATGCGAGATCTCGCACTGCAGAGACTGCACGTCGCTTGGTGGAGTCGCTTGAAAAATACTCACGGCCCCCTGCTGCGTGTGTACCGCGATGGCACCTTGATCTATACCGTCTCGGATCGGTTCAAGCGTGTGCTCAACGGCCGGCAGAAATGCGTCTGCATTAACGGAGACATCAAGCGACATCGGCGGCTGCGGTCCTGCTCCGATCATGCGGATGCTGCCACAGGACTCGCTTTTGCCCTGTCGAACTGGAGCGTGGCGGAAGACAAGTTCTGGGCCACCTTCCAGGCCAAAAAATGCTGCGGCCGAATGGACGGCTGCCGTCTTCAAAGAAGCTAGCTCCCTTCGTTCGATAACTTCAACAACTCGATGGCCATGCAAACAGTGGAACAAAAAATATCGACCGCTCAGTGGATGTTTGAACGGCAGCTGCAGTGGGTCGCTCAAGCGGAAGTCAAGGTCGGCGCCTTGATCACTCTTGACGTCGGGATGCTGGGTGGACTTGCGGCGGCGCATGCTGCGACCAAGGTCCATAGCCAGTGGGCGGTCGTGCTGTCTGCGTTTGCGGTGGCCGGCATGATCGCGGCGCTCTTCCTCTCGGCAATGTGCCTGATCCCGCGACTGAAGGCGCCTCACAACTCAATCTTGTTTTTTGGCGCTATTGTTAAACATGCAGCTGTTGACTTCGTAGCGGAAGCTAGCAAAAAGTCTTCGGAAGAAGTCCTCGAAGATTGGTTGCTTCAGGTTCATCGAAACGCGGAGATCGCGCGTGACAAACACGCATGGGTACGCAAAGCGATGTACGCCTCATTCAGCGCCGCACCGTTCTGGATCGCCGCGGTACTGTTGTTGGTCGAGATCTGAACGGTCTTGTATTAGTTGACTCGCGTCGCGCTCTTGTCCGGCGCGATGGCCGGCGGCAGGCCCCGCGAAGCAGCAACAACCGGTGGTTGCGAGAACAGCGCCAAGAAGGCCGATCCGAGGAAGGGCCGAAACAAAACCCGGTTCATGATTGTGAGCCTCGTCAAAACCGCCACCATCGGCGCTGCGCCGCCGCACCTAGATCGAGCGAGCGTAGGCCAGAATGTCGTAGTTCGTGCTGCGGACACCCGGCGCCGCAATGACTAGATACTTGCGCATGCCAATCGACATCGACATCGAAACACCAGCCGATCGCAAACGTGCGCTGCGTGCAATCGCCCCCTGAGAATGCCTCGAGCTACCACTCCTTGCTGCGCCGTATCTTCACAGCTGAGGTTGAGTTCCGTCGTCGACTAGCGCACGATGATCTTGGAGACGACGACTGGGATCCCGCTTGGGGCGAGGACGACAACTACTTCGAAAACGTGTACTGGTGCGCCTGGCTGCAGTTCTTGGTTGGCGATCCCGCTGATGTCCCGGCCATGTGGCATGCGAAGTACGAGGTCGAATTTGATTTGCAGTGCGGCTTCGACACTGAAAGCATGCTCGGCGGAGACCCAACGCGAACTGTTGCTTGGCTTCGCGAAAAGGGAATGCATGAGATCGCTGACAGAC
>Ga0157371_10001907_pt1 | contig 20849 bp, 19 predicted proteins | sample C45metaG_FD_113462 | JGI IMG/M metagenome (GOLD analysis project Ga0157371, IMG submission 113462) | Corn rhizosphere microbial communities from Kellogg Biological Station, Michigan, USA - C4-5 metaG | ecosystem: Host-associated > Plants > Roots > Rhizosphere > Soil | place: USA: Michigan...
TAGTTTGGTTTTTGGTGATGAAAAATGTAAAGATAAATATAAACGCATTTTTTAATTATTAAAAGAAAAAGGATTTTTTATTCAGAAGGACTAAAATAAGAATGTCGCTTATTTATTATCTTACTATAGGAAAAGGGTTTATAGCAAAAAGGCCGCACTCATTGCGGCCTTTTATAAAGAAATTCTATTCTTTTATTCAGGTGAATTATCCAGGCTTAATGGATATTCAAAGGGCTCATTATATCCGGGATAATATCCGCTAATGGTAATATCAGTTTGATTTCCTATTTCGTTTTTCAAATCATCAAGGTTCTTCACATCTTTACCATTTACTTTTGTAATGATAAACCCGTCTCTCATTCTTGTCTGGTCGTTCAACGCTCCTTCATTGATCTTCTTTACTACCACTCCACCGGGTAATCCTAATTGTTTTGCTTTTTGAGGATCAAGGGTTTCCAACTGAGCACCCAATTTATCCACCATTGTGGCTGCTTTTACAATATCATAAGTACCAGCGTTATTTTTCAAAGTTACTTTCATGGTTTTTTCAACACCATTACGATCTACGGTAACATCTACTTTATCGCCTGGCCTAAAGTTGCTTAATTGTTCCTGCAACTCTGAACCCGAATTAACATCTACATTGTTTATCTTTTTGATAACATCACCGACTTGCATGCCGGCTGCCTTTGCGGCACCGTCTTTAACCAAATCAGTAATATAAACTCCTTCAACATCTACAGGAATATGTGCCTGTTGTTTTTGATCATCGGTTAAACGGCTCGCATCAAGAAAGGCTGCCCCTAAAAATCCTCTTTGCACACTGCCATATTTAATAAGGTCGTTCACCACTTTTTTTACAATGTCTACCGGAATTGCATAAGAATATCCGCTGTAATAACCTGTTGGTGATGCGATGGCTGCATTAATTCCGATCAACTGGCCACTTGTATTTATCAACGCACCGCCACTATTGCCAGGATTTACCGCAGCATCAGTTTGCAAGTAGGATTCAACTGCCAATTCATGTCCGCCGGATCTATCATGGTTTAATCCAAGTGCTCTTGATTTTGCACTGATTATTCCAGCAGTAACCGTTGCATCTAAATAAAGTGGATAACCGATTGCCAAAACCCATTGGCCAATTTTTGTGTCGGCAGAATTACCATAAAGCATAAAAGGCAAATTGTTAGCATCCACTTTTATTACGGCAAGGTCGTAAGCCGGGTCTGTGGCGATTACTTTTGCAGTGTAGGTTTTCCTGTTGCTCATGGTAACAGTTACTTTATCCGCACCTGCAACCACGTGATTGTTTGTAACAATATATCCATCATCACTTATAATTACACCCGAACCGGAAGCTTTTTCTGGAAGCATCTGTTGTCTTCCACCCTGTCCAAAGAGTTGGTTCAGAAGATCATTCCCAAAAAGGTCACTGAAGGGATTTTGTTGCTGGGGTAAATTATTATTTACAGTTTTAGCGTTCGTAGTTGTCTTAATGTGAACTACAGCAGGAATCGCGGCTGCAGCGGCTTGTGTAAAATCTACCGGACCACCTGCCGGGCTGTTTCCGCTGTCCAGAAAACCCGCGTATTTATAATTAACAGGAACAGTCGTTTGGAAATTAGGGTTATTTTGGTTATGATCTAATTTGTCGTAAGCGAAAATAACTCCAAAGGCAGTAATTGCACTGATTAGTACAGTAAAGAGAATATTTTTTGTTTTCATGTATGGAAATTTTTATTGAATGATATAATTACTTTTCTTTTGTTGAAAATCAAACTTGCGTAGCATCCCTCAAAATATATGCCCGCGAATAAAATTAAAGTAAGCATAAACAATTTTTTCAGAGGGTATTGACCTTTAACAATAAATTAAAAATCCTCGTCATTTATATTATTAAAAGCGTAAGGCTGCAAGCCATGTAAATTTAATTCATAAAAAGTAAAAATTTTCACAACAAGAATGGCGAATAAGCAGAATTAACTTAAATGAAATGTGAACTTTTTTACACTAAAATCCGATTCATAAACTCAACAAAAATTGCATCGTGTCAATTCGATCTGCATAATCGAAGAGTCCGGGTTCTTGCGATTTACCAAAAGGAATAAAATTTTTTCCTACAATGCATTGGACGTTTTCATCATTTTTCAATTGCTTAAAAATAGTTTCTGCATCTTTATAGAAAGAATAGTGGAGTACTGTTACAGGCGAAAAAACATTTTCATTTTCAGAAAGAATAATACTTTCATTGGTCATGTAAAACTTATTATTCATTATAAAAAGTGCCAGATTATAATCGTAATTGTTGCGGTACTTGGTAATCTCACTAAAGTAATTATATTTCCTACAAGCGTTTAAAAGCGGCTCGAAATCATAGCAGTAGGGCACAAACAGTTTTGTTACATTTCTGCAACCTAATCCAAAGTAAGTGTAAACATCATCGGCCACGCGTTTCAATTGTTCTTCACTTTCATTTCCTTCCAGAACAGCCACAGAGGTTTTATTATTTCTTATTATAGATGGATATTTTCCAAAATAATGACTGAAATATCTTGCTGAATTATTGCTACCTGTAGCTATATATGCATCGCAATCTTTTAGCAATTCGGTAGTTTTTATCATTGAAGAAACTTTTGCATTCCATTCTTCCATTTTGCTGATAAGATGAGGTAGCAATACATCATCTTTATCGGAAAGTTTTATTACCTGTCGATGACCTGCAATAAAAACACATAAAAAATCATGGAAGCCCACCAGCGGAATATTTCCGGCCATCACTACGCCAATCCTTTGTGGTTCAATATTATCGTCAAGATGGTAATGCTTTACCCAGTTTTTTAATTTCCCTTCATCCAGATAATGTTCAGAAATATTTTTAAACGAATAATTAATAAATTCTTCAGTGAACCATTTATTTTTTTCATAAGCTTTTTGTTTCACTACTTTCAGTTCCTCACTATCATCCAATAAATACTTACCCAGTCTCACCATTATTGTAATTCTTTCCTCTAAATCCATGTTGATTCAATTATCTGTTTATATTTGTGCAATTAAAAGCGGGTCAAAATTCGTAAATAATTTTGAGCTTGCGGAACTGCTTAAAATATACACACAATGGCGATTAAAATAACTGATGAATGTATTAATTGTGGGGCTTGCGAACCTGAATGCCCTAATAATGCAATTTATGAAGGTGGCGTGGAATGGTCACTTTCTGATGGAACAACCGTAAAAGGAGATGTCACCTTACTTGATGGAAGTATGATGAACGCAGAACAACGAAATCCGCCGATTTCAAATGACATGTATTATATAGTTCCGGATAAATGTACCGAATGCCAGGGATTTCATGAAGAGCCCCAATGTGCTGCTGTTTGCCCGGTAGATTGTTGTATTCCTGATGAAATGTACCGGGAAACAGTTGAGGAATTGTTGGCAAAAAAGGATAAATTGCATATATAATTTTAAAGGTGTAAAAGCCTTTCAAATGCAGGTGATATTTCCTGCGCATGGGCGAGGGTATTGAAAGATGCTTTCGCCTTTTTCATAAACCTAAAATTTATGTTTAAAAGTAAGTCCTTCCATTGCATCATTTTGTTTTTTGGAAGTATGATAATCCTTTCATGTAATGAAAAAAAAGAATTAAAAGAACTTCCTTCAACACAAGCTATGATCAGTGCTGACCTTGCATTTTCTGATATGTGTTACCAGGTAGGAATGAAAAAAGCGTTTCTTCAATATATTGACGATGAAGGAACCTTATTGAGACCTGATCATTTGCCAATTGTAGGCGCGGAAGCCATTAATTACATCAGTTTTTTAAGCGACACTTCGTATAAGCTTTCATGGAAACCTGCCCACGCGGAAATTTCTACTTCAGGAGAACTGGGATATACTTACGGAACTTTTAAATTGCAATTACCTGACACAACTTTAACCGGCACTTATGTAAACATCTGGAAGAAAGAAAAAGACGGTGAATGGAAATTTGTTTTGAACAGTGATAATCCGGGAACAGAAGAATAGCTCGCATATAGAGCAAAGCAACAAAATAATAATTTTTCTATTCCATAATTAAAAGGTTGCCCGTTTCCAGGCAACCTTTTAATTAACAACAAAGAAAACCTCGTCAATACATCACAGATAATTTTTTTACTGATGAAGTTCCGGTTTCTTTACCCGTAACATTTATAAAATAATTTCCTTTTTGCAGGTTATTTATCTGCGCAGAATTACCAGTTGAAGAAACGTTTTGGATTAATCTTCCTGAATAATCAAAAATTCTGATGTTTGAAGGCTCAGTTATATTTTTAATGGTGATGGTTTGATTTGCGTAACCAGGATTAGGAAAAATAGACACCTCAGTTTGGAAACCACTACCCTTCACAGCTTTAACTGCAGAATACTGAAATGAATTATCAAGATCAATCATTTTTAACCTGTAATAACCTGTTTCATTCACTGTGTTTGAATTATCACTAAAAGAATAATACTGTGCAATGCTGGTGTTTGAATTTTTACTTGCTACCACACCTACTGTTTCAAAATCAATATTGTTAAAGGACCTTTCGATCTCGTACCTGCTTGAATTTAATTCCTGTTCTGTTTTCCATGTTACATTAACCGCATTTTTTCCTCCACGCTCCGCATTAAAACTGCTCAAAACCACAGGTGTAGGACCTGCTGAAGGGCCGTCAGGAACGTCACAAGCATGTTTGAGAGTATCAAATGAGCCAAAGTTAAAATAGATCTGAAGTGTACCTGCAGGTGGAAGGTTACCACTGATACAATAGCTTATGTATCCTTTAGAAGAACATTTAGTTGAATCACCCGGATTGGCTGTCACATCTAACTTCACTCCTTGTGAATAAATCGAATCTATGAGAGGAAGTGTCGTCGGGCAGGATGTAAAAAACATTCTTACTTCGGCTCCTGTTCCGCAAATACCGTTTCCATTATTTCTGGTATAATACGAGGGACATTGTGCAAAGCTCATGAAGGTGATAAAAAGCAAAGCAGCGCTGATTGTAAATTTCTTTTTCATTGTTGTCAATTTGAGGTTGATAATTTTTACCGTTAATAAATTTTTCAGAATTTATAGGCAGTGATTACAATGGCGCTTGCGTAGAATATTGAACGAATATGTTTGTAAAACAGAAGTATAACTCCGTGAGGATTTGGGGCGCTGATACAAAGAAATGTAGAAGTTAGGGTTTCAGAATTCTGTGTATTTGGAAGCTTGTTGAAATTCAACAGATATTTTGGATAAACAGTTAGTTAATCAAAAGGGATGTTGGGAATTAAAACAGTTTAGAATGTTTCAGAACAGACTGTAATGCCTGGAAATTCAATAGATGATTGGGGAACGGGGACAAACATAGAAAACATTTTTTGAAACTAAAAGCATTTTGCAATTTTTTTTCTAAGTAAAAAAATAAATTCCGGAGATTTTTATTTAGCCTAGTTGCTTTTAACCAGGATTAAATTTTATAAATGCTTCCAAATACAGTTATTTTACTTTTACTTTCAACCATCAATTTTTGTTTTATTACATGAAACTTTTTCCTCAATCTGCCTCTCAACAATTAGAATTCGATAAAATAAAAGATCTCTTGAAAGATCATTGCCGCTCTGAATTTGCCCGAAAAAAAGCTGAGGAATTACGCATTCATACTCACAAAAGATTTATTGAACCTGAACTTTTGCAAACACACGAATACAAACTTCTTTTTCAAAATCATTTGTATTTTCCGGATGATGCAGTGTTAAATCTTTCAAAAGAATTAAAATTACTTGCAATTGAATCATCTTTTCTTTCCGGTGAGCAATTTTTACAAATAAAAAAACTGGCACTTGCCATTCAACAAATATTTCGTTGGTTCACTCATGACAGAAGAGAAGCATATCCCTCCCTCGCATTAGTGATAGAGAACACATATTTTGAAAAAACAATTCCACAATTAATCGATGAAATCCTTGACGAGTATGGATCTGTGAAAGACAGCGCTTCAGAAAAACTTGCCGATATCAGAACGGCTTTGTATAAGAAGAGATCAGAATTGAAAAGAGTTTTTGCAAAAATTGTAGGCAAGCTAAATAAGCTAGGTTACCTGACTGATATTGAAGAAAGCTTCATGAACGGCCGAAAAGTGCTTGCGGTTTTTGCCGAACAAAAAAGAATGGTGAAAGGAATTTTGCATGGCGAAAGCGATAGCCGCAGAACTTCATTCATTGAACCGGAGGAAACCACACATTTAAATAATGAAATCTTTTCACTGGAAAATGAAGAAAGGAAAGAAGTTCATGTGATTCTGCAAAAGCTTACCACCAAAATGCGCGCTTACCATTCTTTGCTGGTTATTTATCATCAAATACTCGGGGAATATGATTTTATTAGAGCGAAGGCAAAACTGGCGCTTGTTTACAATGGCCACTTGCCGGCATTGCATGAGAGATCAATGCTTAAACTGGTGAATGCGGTTCACCCCCTTTTATTTATTTATAATGAAAAGTTAGGAAAGCCAACTATCCCTGTCAACCTTTCTTTAGATGATAAGAATCGAATTCTTGTAATAAGTGGTCCAAACGCCGGAGGGAAAACTGTTACTTTAAAAACGGCTGGGTTGTTACAAATGATGTTACAAAGTGGCTTACTGGTTTCGTGTAGCCATGACAGCGAATTTGGTATTTTTAAACAATTGATGATACATATCGGCGATACGCAAAGCCTGGAATTTGAGCTGAGCACTTATTCGTCTCATCTTGTCAATATGAAATATTTCATGGAAAACGCGAATGGAAAAACGTTGTTTTTTATAGATGAACTTGGGAGCGGAAGTGATCCAAATCTCGGCGGTGCATTCGCAGAAGTGATTATGGAAGAGTTGGCAAAAAAACATTCATTAGGACTGGTAACCACCCACTACCTTAACCTGAAAGTGATGGCAAATAAGGTCGCCGGCATATTCAACGGTGCAATGGCATTTGATGAAAAACACCTGAAGCCGCTTTACAGGTTGATTATCGGAAAGCCCGGTAGTTCTTACACTTTTTCAATTGCAGAACGAATCGGCTTGCCACAGCACTTGATTGAAAAAGCAAGAAAGCTGGTGGACGAATCACATTTCTCACTTGATAAACTTTTAAACCGCACAGAACAGGATCAGCAGGAAATTCAGGCACAAAAAACAAAACTAGACATTCTGGTTAAGGAAAATGAAAGGCTGCAAAAAGAAATGCAAGAGGTAATTCATAAAGAAAAGCACCAACAACAATTAGAATTATTAAAAGAGCAAAACAAAATCAATAAAGAAAAGCTTACTTATTTAAAAGAAACAGACAGGATATTAAAATCACTTATAGTAGAGTGGAAGAAAGCGGAGGATAAAAATAAAGTAGTAAAAATGATGCAAGCTATACTGCTTAAGCAACCGGAAAAACAAATACTAAAAAAGAAACAACAGAAAATCAATAATAGATATATTGAAACCAATGAGCCGGTAAAGCAAGGGGATAAAGTGATAATGAAAGCTAACAGGCAAGTCGGAATTGTCGCAAATATCCGGGGGAAGAAAGCCATCATCCAGGTTGGCGCGGTTCCAATAACTGTGAGCATTTCTGACCTTGCGGTAATAAAAGAAAAAGACTCGCCTCAATAAATCGATTTTATAAGAATAAAAATTAGGCCTATTTATTACTTTACTATAATTGATTTTGTCTGAATTATGTCCTTCAATTTTTCAGATCTATAAAAAATAAGTAAGTTGTATTCTAATCTATAAACTTGAAACCGCCATTTAGTCTTAAAACTTTATTAGCTGCCTTCATTTTTTGCATTCCTTTTAATGCAAAAGCATTTGGGGTACTTACGCATGAAGCTGTTATTGACGCTTCATGGAACAATTCGATTTTACCTCTTCTTAAACAAAAATATCCTTTAGCAACCAAAGAGGAATTGAAGGAGGCACATGCCTATGCTTATGGAGGCTCTGTTGCTCCGGATATGGGCTATTATCCTTTTGGAAGCAAGTTATTTACTAACCTGGTACATTACGTTAAAAGCGGCGATTTGATAAACGCATTATTAAAAGATGCCAGTAACATAAATGAATATTCATTTGCATTGGGATTTTTATCGCATTACGAAGCTGATAATTATGGGCATCCACTTGCAACAAACCAGAGCGTTCCTATTGTATATCCAAAGCTTGGAAAAAAATTCGGAAGTCCGATGACCTATGCAGAAGATAAAATTGCACACATGAGAATGGAATTTGGTTTTGATGTATTGGAAGTTGCAAAAGGCAATTATGCTTCACCGGCGTATCGGGATTTTATTGGTTTTAAAGTTGATACCGCAGTTTTGTCAAAAGCTTTTTTTGAAACATATGGCCTGACACTAAATGAAGTGTTTAATAATCACCTTAACACAGCAGTGGAAACTTTCCGATGGATTGTTGCTAACATTTTTCCGACTATTACCAAAGCTGCATGGTCACAAAAAAAGAAAACGATTGAAAAGAAAAATACTCATGGCGCCAGTAAGCATTTTTATTATAAGATGCGCCAGAAACAATATGACAAGCAATTTGGTAAAGGCTATAAACGTCCTGGTTTTTCTGCCGGACTTCTTTCTTTGCTGGTTCGTGTTTTACCTAAGATCGGACCTTTAAGAACTTTAAAATTTAGAGTTCCAACTCCGGCTGCAGAAAAATTATTTGAAAAAAGTTTTGATACAGTTATAGTGCATTACTCAGCCAATCTAAATCTTTTAATGCATCAAAATGTCCATCCACAGGATCTTGATTACGACACCGGCAAACCAACATCCGATTGTGAATATAGTCTTGCAGATCAAACTCATTGCGACTGGCTGCTTGAATTAAAAGCCGACAAATATTCGAATGTAACAACAACAATTAAAAACGATATTGTTATTTATTTTCATTTAACTCCAACCACAACCAAATTGTTTTATTCGAAAGACTGTTCAAAATTTTATCAAGCCTGTAACCAAATCCTTCAGGTTCATGCAATTCAATAAGAAGTTTAAATAATTCTATACAAAATAGAAATAGGCTTTTTTGTTTGTTCACTGTCGAAGTCGCGACTGAATCTTGTAAAAGTAATTTTGGTTTTTCACGTTCCGTTAGATGATTTAATCTAATCAATAAATGCAAAAGACTTTCGAAAGATTTTACTTCCAGGCTAGATTATTTACTGCTCATTGCGCTTATCAAAAAATCAAGGCTTTTTTTGTCAGGCAAAGGGTTTGCTACAGGATTTTCACCTAAGATCATTGTCATATTATTCTTTGCATTATACGCGGGCCATTCAGCAAGATCCTTTCCATTTGGATTTCCAGTGGCAACAAAATTTGCCCAATAAGAAGACATAGCTTTTTCCAAAGCATAATCAACAGGCTGCCATGGACAACGGTTCACAAAATGTAAGTTACCATACGCATATGCAACTTCACCTGTATGAAATGCTCCGTATTTAGTGTAATTACCCGTTGCAGGCAGTTTGCGGGCAAAACGATATAGGTAAACAGGATGAGAACTTTCTTTTGCATGCACATTTGCCCAGGTATAATTTTGAACACCAAATTGACTGTCTCTTAAAATTCTTTTTTGAGACCTACCTGCTTCTTCGTCAGTATTTGCCGGGTACAAAGTCAACATTTTTTTTGCATTCGATCCGTATTGCTGTTCAATCTGTTTTCTAAATTCTTCGGCACCCTTAAGTTTGCTAAAAACTACTCCATCATCTTCATTCCAGCCGGTGAGTAAATCCACATGGTTTTGTTTGTCTTCTTTAAAAATTTCAGGAATTGATTGTGGTAAAACATATCCGTCAATAATAGGACTTGTGGGGCCAGTTTGTTTTTCCAATAATCGATCAGCCGAAATTTGTCTTAATTCCACAAGAGAATTTACATTCATTTTTTTCTCAAACTGCAACCCTTGCTTCTCGGCTTCTTCAAGTGTCGGTATTTTTCCAATACCTGCAGCGACCAAAGATGCACCGCTCTCTGCTATTGCGCGCTTAAATAAACCTTTACAAAGAGGGGAAGCGACAAGACAATTCACACTCATAGAACCAGCGGACTGGCCGGCAATTGTAACATTATTTGGATCACCACCAAAAGCCGCAATATTATTTTTAACCCATTTCAAGGCAGCAATTTGATCAAGTAAACCATAGTTTCCGGACGTATTGTGCACAGATTCCTTTGTCAATTCCGGCAAGGCAAAAAAACCAAAAATACCCACCCTATAATTGATACTTACAAAAATGATCCCTTTCTTTGCCATTGCTTCACCATCATAAATTGGCACTCCGCTTCCACCACTCATAAAACCTCCGCCATAAATCCAAACAAGAACAGGTCTTTTTTCATTTGCAGAATTGGCGTCCGTCCAGACATTCAGATAAAGGCAATCTTCGCTGATTGGTAATTTAGGAATTAAATATTCCTCCGACCATGGACCAAAAGGAACAGGATTTCCCTGCATAGGACTCGGGCCGAATCCATTACATTTTTTTATTCCTTCCCATGGAACTACCGGCTGAGGCGCTTTCCATCTAAGTTCGCCAACAGGCGGAGCAGCGAATGGGATTCCTTTAAAAATATGAATAGCGCCGGAAGAGTCAGTCGTTCCACTTATCATTCCTCCTTCTACTCTTATTGTATCAAGGGATCTATCTAAAACAAAAGCGGACATGACAGATGCTGCAGCTATAGTAAACAAAACTGAAGCAATGATTTTTATTTTGTTGTTCATCAGGCAATATTTTTTAAAAAATTTATTTCATCAGCAATTGTTGTCGTTGCCATTTCCTCACAACTTCACTTTTATCGCGCTTCCATTGTACTTTAGCACTTTATCAATATTCTTGCTTTCCTGCTCGCCGGTTCCTTTATTTTCTCTTACTATCACAATCTTAAAAGTCCGGCTTTTCAACATATTTGGAAAAGAACCTTTTCGAGGAGAAATACTTAACTCTTTTGTTTTAGCATTCCAGTTAAAAGTGAAAGTAGCGTATTCACCTTTCTCATAATTATAAGTGTTATTCGCGTCTTCATAAAAAGTGAAGTGTCCGTCAGCGCCGGGATAAATTCGAAGTTCAATATTATCCTCAGGTTTTTCGGTAGCATATTCCATAACCGGCCCCATTGGAATGATAGAACCGGCGCGCACATACAACGGGATAATATCAATTGGAGCAGCGGCATCAATGGTTTGACCGCCATTTAATTCTTTGCCTGTCCAGAAGTCGTACCATTTTGTATCTTTCGGCAAATACACTTTCCTTGTTGATCCCAATTGATTCGCATGATCGCCGGTATACAATTGCTGCGTAACGGGGTTAACTAAAAAACCAGGACCAAACATATATTCGTCCGGAATATCATAAACGACAGGATCGTTTCTGAAATCAAAGGCGAGAGACCGCATAATCGTATAATTATTCAATGTCACTTGGCTTGAAAGCGAATAGATGTAAGGCAATAAACGATAACGCAGGTCATCATATTTTAATAGAATCGATTTGGTTTTTTCACTCCAGTTTTTTGAAAAAAGCGCTCTCTCTCCTTTTCCATGAATTCTGAAAATCGGGCTAAAAGTTCCGAACTGGAACCAGCGCGTAAAAAGTTCGTTGTAAGAAGGCTGCGACCAATCAGGAATTCCCTCCGGTGAAGGATATGAAATATAACCACCAATATCTGAAGTCCAGTAAGGAATTCCCGACGCGCAAGTATTAATTGCCTGCGGAACCTGGTTTTTAAACGCTGCAAAAGTTGTCGTAATATCAGAAGACCACAAAGTAGCAGCATTTCTTTGCTGTCCTGCAAACGCTTGTCTCGCCAATAAAAAAATCCTTTTCTTTGGAATATCCCTGCGCCATTTTGTATAAATACCTCTTGTATGTTCGAGCGAATAAGTATTAAAATAATCAATTCCTTTACCTGTATATAAATCCGCTGTTTTTCTATCGTTCGGATCTTTCGTATCCGGTTCACATTGATCCACCCACCATGCGTCCCAACCGTAGCGTTTGATTAAACTATCTCTTGCCTGGTCCCAATACATTTCTCTTGCCCCGGGATTGTGTGCGTCATAATACGTATCAATTGCATGAACAAAAAAATTGTCCCAGGTTATACTGCTTAAATACCCAGCTTTTTTTAGTTGGTTATAATCCTGGGTGCCTTTTCCAAAGCAAGGCCAGATTGAGATCATTGCATGTAAATTGGCTTTGTGAAGTTCATCCACCATTGCTTTCGGATCAGGATATCTTTCAGGATTCATAATGTGCGAACCAATAGGATCAGGCGACCAGTAAAACCAATCCTGCACGATCACATCAACAGGAATATGATTTTTGCGATAATTATCTTTTACTGACAATACTTCCTGTTGTGTTTTATATCTGTCCTGCGATTGAAACAAACCAAAAGCCCATTTTGGATACATTGGCGCAACACCTGTAAGATTTCGATAAAGATCGATTATGTGATCGAACGAAGGACCGTAAAAAAAATAATAGTCAACCATTTTACCACTCTCTGAAACATAGGTGTATTCACTGTTTCCTGCTTCTCCTCCATAAAATTTTGATTCAGCATAATTATCCCATAACAATCCATAACCTTTTGAAGACAACATCACAGGAATCGCGCCTGTAAGGTATTTGATAGCCATGTCCTGGTTGCGTCCTTTATAATTTATAGAAAGAGAATCTAACGGATGACAACCAAGTCCAAACAAAGCTTCATCCTTTGGAGAATCAAAAGAAGTAGAGCATGCATAAGTTTGAATGCCGGCAACGGCAGTGTCACGCATTTCCTTATTGAGCGTATTTGCTTCTGCAAGTATAACATTGTTACTAAGGTCAGAATAAGTAATGGCATTGGTTCTTTTATCCACTTTTATTCTTAATTTACCTGTAGTGATAAAAACATTTCCACCGTTTTCCATTACTGAAAAACTCTTCAGGTAGGAGGATACAGGAAGAACAACCAGGGACTTCTTCACCGGCATTGCCTTGAGAAGGGTATATTTCACTTCAACCAGGTCATTTTTAAAAAGATAGAGATTCATCAAACCATTATCCAGCTTAAAAGTAACACCGAAATTTGTTTTCTTAAAAGATTGAACCTGGGCAACAGAAGTATTTATTGAAAATAAAAAAGCAAATACTGTTGTCAAGATATTCTGAATAGTTCTCATTAAAAAAGCAATTTAAATGTATAACGACCGGTTAAAAATAATTTTATATCGATTGTTTAATCCCTCCAAATTATTCATTTTTTCTCATGAGGAACAATCCGAGTAAAAATTATTTAGTCAAGGGCTAAAAATTTATTGATTACCGTTTCTGATCTTCAACAAAATAAAAAAACATGAAATTTCTTTATCTGCTGAAATTAAGATTACTTATTCTCTTGAAATGCTTTTTTGTAAACTTCCAATGCGCGCTTTCGCGCAAAATCATGTTTTACTATTTCAGGAAGATAGCCGGGCCGGAAATTCTTGATCCACTTTTTGATGTAATCGACTTTTGGATCAAACTTTTTAATTTGTTCGGAAGGATTAAATATCCTGAAATAAGGAGCGGCATCACAACCGGTTCCAGCTGCCCATTGCCAGTTTCCATTATTAGACGACAATTCATAATCCAAAAGTTTTGCAGCAAAATACGCTTCTCCCCATTTCCAATCAATTAGTAAATGTTTGCAAAGGAAACTTGAAACGATCATGCGTACACGATTATGCATCCAGCCGGTTTCACTTAACTGGTGCATGCCTGCATCAACAATAGGATAGCCGGTTTCACCGTTACACCAAAGTTCAAATTCCCTTTCATTATTTCTCCATTTGATTGCATCATATTTCCTTTTAAAATTATGATGAACGACGCCAGGAAAATGAAAAAGGATCATCATAAAAAATTCGCGCCAGATTAATTCATTTAGCCATTGTTCATTTAATTCATTCGCAACTTTCACCAGTTCTCTTACACTCACTGTCCCAAAACGAAGATGAATACCGGCAAAGCTGGTTCCCTCAATCGAAGGAATATTACGTGTTTCATCATAATGCCTGATAAGCTCTTCAGATATATTCAAAGGAGGAATTTTAAATTCTGTTTCTTCAAAGCCAATCTCCTTTAGGCAAGGAAAATGAAAAGGTTTTGTTTTAAAAAGATTTTGCAAAAGGTTTTCAGAAGGAAATGATTTTATTTTCTCCTGCTTCAATTTTTCTTTCCACACTTTCGAGTAAGGCGTAAATATCGTGTAAGGATCACCGTTACTTTTAGTTACTTCTGATCTTTCAAAAATTACCTGGTCTTTAAAAGTATGGAAGATAATATTTTTACCAGTTAAAAATGCTTTTATTCTTTCGTCCCTTTCAATAGCATACGGTTCATAATCGTGATTGGCAAAAACTTCTTTTACCTTGAAAGTGTTGCAAATCTTTTCAAAAGCATTTAGAGGCGTATGATGAATAATGTAAAGCGAAGAACTTTTTTTTATTAATTCTTTATTCAACGCATTGATAGTTTCATAAATAAAAGAAACGCGTTTATCTTTTTTATTTTCGAGCTTATTTAAGATATTGGCATCAAAATTAAACACTGGCAAGACAGGATATCTACTTTTTAGGGAATGGAAGAAAGCTGCATTATCATTGAGCCGGAAATCTCTTCTAAACCAACAAACACTAATTCCTTGATCACTCATATATTGAAATTAATTTTTAAAAGGACTTGAGCGACGATTGATATAGGCATGAATGCCACTGCTAATAAAAAGTATAATCGCTAGAGTAATTGCAGTAATAACAACTGATTGTGCCTCATTCCAATTAGCAACCGCAATAGCTACCAGAGCCCATGAGCCTACTAATGCGAATTCGCGCATGTTACGATTCCAAGTAACAATCAGATTTATAATTCCTGCAATTATGACCATCAACACTGCCCATGTAGCCCCTGAAAGTCCAAAACCATTCCATTGGATTTTTGTAAGCCATGCAGCCGTATCAGCCACAAGAGCCACGGTTATCCAACCTGAATACAAACAAAATGGCCACCACACAAACGCAATTTTTTTCAGAGGCAGATTGTCAAGCTCCATTCTTGTGTTTAAAATAATTTTGATCAAAGACAAAAGAAGAACGATCATTAAAATAACAGAAAGACCAATATAATCATACAACCAGGCAAGAACCCAAAGTGAATTTGCCACACATGAGACGACAAACCACCAACCAATTTCTGGCACTGGCCAATCGTCTAAAGTCTTCTTAAAAAGTGCGCGTCCCTGGTAGATAACGAAGGCCAGCAAGCCAATGTAGATCAATCCCCAAATCGCAAAAGCATATCCGGCAGGTGTAAAATAATTTTGATAGCGTCGGGATACGGTAGCCATTGTGTTGCCATTGAAAATACCGGTATTGGATAAATAATTTATTATGAGTGTTATTACCAGCGCGATTCCATTTGTTAACTGCAATACTTTTTTCATATGGAAAGATTTGTTTGGTAAATTCTTTAATCGACTTATGTAAAAATATTAATAAAAATTAGTGGATTCTGCAGTAAACAAAGAAATAACGATGATTATAATTTTATCCTATCGTAAGTGCAGGTTCAGTCGTTCAATCCCGCGAGCTGGAAAAAGATCTCTTCATCCAATTCTTTAACAGCTCCCGGCGGAATTCCTTCAATCGTAATATCTTCAATGTTCAGACGAATAAGTCTGAGGCAACGGTGCCTTACCGCCAGCGCCATTTTGCGCACCTGCCTGTATTTGCCTTCAGTGAGCGTAATCAGCAACCAGGTGTGAGGATATGCTTCCCGCGGATCTTTTGCCCATGAATATAAAACAACTGGATCGGATACACGAAATAAAGAATGCGGCTTTGCGATATATTCCTGGCCGTTTTTTATTTTGATTTTCACTCCTTCTTTAAACGTTTCGAAAGTAGCTTGATTCATCTCATTCTGTAACATGACAAGGTAGGTTCTCTTATGTGCTTTTTCTCCGCTAAAAATTAATCTTGTGATTTTTTTATTTGTCGTCAAAAGTAACAATCCTTCAGAATCTTTATCAAGCCGACCGACAGCATGCGTTCCATCCGGAAATGGAAAATCGATTTCGCCGAGCAACGGAACATGGTCGTTGCTTACAAATTGAGAAACCATATTTGCAGGCTTATTCAAAATAAAATAACGATTCATGCGCCTGTAAATAAAGGATAATAGTTAATAGCAAAGCAACAAATAAAACCCATTTCTATTTCGGTATAATATTCTCTTGCACCTGTGTTCAATTTCTATTTAAAGCAACTTTTTGTGTAGGAATTGAAAAGCAGAATGTAGAACCTTTGCCTTCTTCACTTTGATAACTCATATTTCCTGAATGCCGCTTGATTATTTCCTTGCAAATGTAAAGTCCCAAACCAAGCCCCGGGTATGTATTTTGGCTTACCCTGAAAAACCGGCTGAACAATTTTGGTTGTTCTGATACAGGAATACCGATACCAAAATCTTGTACGCAAAGTTTTATAGTGTCCTTCGCTTTTTCTGAATAAATGATAATTTTTTCTGCATTAGGAGAATATTTTATGGCATTAGAAACGAGATTAGTAATTACCTGGCCGAGGCGGTTCTTGTCTGCAATAATATTTTCGTTATCAGTTAGCTTTACTTCAAGGTTGTGAGAAGTGGTGAGCCGCAACAGGTTGATCGTTTCAAGCACCAATTCATTAAAATCAATCTTTTCAAAATCGTAACTAAGCTGCCCGGAATTGGCTTTTGAAACATCAAGCAGATCACCAATAAGTTGTGTCAATTTATTGATCTGTTTATCCATTTTCTTCAGCATACTCAATTCATTCTTATCAGCCTTATTTCCGGCATCCATTAGCAAGATCTCAGTAAAAACTTTAAGACTGGTAACCGGTGTTTTCAATTCATGGCTTGCCATACTGATAAATTCATCTTTCTTCTCCATGTCTTTTTTCTGATCTTCAATATCGGTACAAACACCAAACCAGGCAACGATCTTTCCATCACTGTCCTTGAAAGGCAATGCGTGAGCAAGATGCCACCGATAAATGCCGCTTATTGAACGCTTGCGATCCTCTCTCTTAAACGGGATTCCTTTCCTGATAGAAGATTGCCACTGGAGAATAGTTTCCGCGACATCGTCCGGGTGAATTACGGATTGCCAACCTTTCCCTTTTGATTCTTCAAAAGTAAGGCCCGTATAGTCATACCATTGACGATTAAAATAATCGTAATTACCATCAGCGGTAGCTGTCCACACGATTACAGGAATAGTATCTGCTAAAAATTTAAAGTGCTCCTGGCTGGTGAGTAATTGCCGCGTTCTTTCATGAACCCTCGTTTCTAATTCATTATTCAGTTTTTCAGTAAAAGCTTTTGCAGCTTCCAACAATTTGTTATTTTCCCTGAGCTCTTTTTCGATCTTTTTTTGATCAGTAAGGTCAGTAATGATTATGCTTAAAGCAATTCCTTCATCAAGTTCAAGGCTGGTCAAGGATAATAAAACAGGAATTAATTTGCCACTATCGTTCAATAGGTTGATTTCGCCCTTGCATTCTGCCTTCCAGCCTTTTATAAAAAGCGATTCAAACGTTTCATTGGCAGAAGGTTCGATATACTCTCTAAAATAAGAACCAATCAATTTTGCGAGTGGCAGATTCAACATTGATGCAAATCTGGAATTACTGTAAAGGATCACTCCTTGCGGATTGAGCGTTACAGCTCCTTCTCTCATCTTTTCAATAAAAACACGATAAGTCTGATCAGCGGTTTTGAGAGTATAAAGCTGGTGTCCTTTGTTATCTTTTACTACAAGTGCATCTATTTGACCTGTTCGAATGGCATTAATGGTATCATTAGCTTCTTCCAGTTGTTGACGAAGTTCCTTTATTTGCTGTTCCAGTTGTTTATTTAAGTTCAATACTTCCATTTGAATTACACATTTAATCCAAGGCCTTTTAGCACCTTCTTCGTATCTGACAAGTCTCCTATCATTCGTTTCACAGGTAAGGGGAAAAACTTAAGAAGCATGGGTAAAGCAACAATCTGCTCCTCTTTTGCTCTTAAGGGTTGCTGATATACATCAATTATTTCTAGGTCATATTTAGAGTCAAAATACTGCTCACACAGATTTTTTAAATTGGCTATCGCTTTTGCAGAATTGGGTGACGCACCTGTAACAAATAATTTCAATGATAATTCAGATTTTTCACGATTAGCATCTTTATCATTTTCCCCTCCAGGCATATCCTTCTTTTTCATGTTACTTTTTTTAGCGGAACAATATTCAAGCCAACAAGTACTTTTTCTTCGTTAGAAAGATCGCCAATTATTTTCCTGATTGGAACCGGGACCTTTCGCACCAAAGTAGGAACGGCAAAGATCTGATCGCCTTCGGCTAATTGTGGTTTTTTCAATAAATCAATTACTTCAATTTTATAACGGCCTTCGAGATGTTCGCGGCAGTATTTCTTTAAATTTCGCAGTGCAGTTTCTGATTTCACTGTTTTACCGGCGATATAAAGCTTTAATTCCCAGGTTTGTTCCATGTAATATTTGCGATTGTGGTTTTATTTTCTGTTATTTATCTTATTTTCCTGCCGCGCATTACTTCTTTCCGGTTCTTTTCACTTACTTCTTTTGACAGTTCTTCTTCGATTTCCTTGTTGTTCAATTCTTCTTTGGCCATCTCAAATTTCGAAGTGAGATTCCTTATCTTATTATCAAGTATCGTCTTTTTCCGATCAATCTCTTTGTTTTTCCTTGTAAGAGCATGTTTCCTCAATACCTCCTCTTTGGCCTTTTCCAGTTCATATTCTTCCCGGGCAGAACCAATAAGAACACCTCTGGGACCTATCATAAGTTCTACTATCTCTATGCCTTTGTCGGTTATTACAAATTCTCTCACCTGGTTGGAACTCTTCATACCACGGGATTTCAAAACATAAATACCACGATTTCTTTCACCATTCAATTCAACATCCTGTACTGCAATCCAAACATCCACTAACGAAGAAACGTCTTCCTCCTGGTTGCCAGTGTGATCGCCTGGTTTTGAGAGAGATGTAAACATAACGGTAATTTGTTCCTGTTGCAGGAAATCCAACAGCCGTATCAATATTGATTTTACCTCATTCTGGTCTCCCACTGTAATAAGATTTGTGATGGGATCAAGGATGACAGTAGAGGGTTTAAATTCTTTAAGCAGTTTATAAAAAACTACAAGGTGCATTTCAAGGCCATAAATTGTAGGACGCGAAGCGTAAAATTTTAAGAGCCCTTTCTTTACAAAGCGTTCAAGATCGAGATCAATTGACCTCATATTTCGCATAATTTGCTCCGGAGATTCTTCAAAAGCCAAAAACAAGCATCTTTCTTTTCTTTCGCAGGCCGCCTTTGCAAAATTTGCAGCAATGCTTGTTTTCCCTGTTCCGGCTGTTCCGGAAACCAGTACGCTGCTTCCCCTATAAAAGCCTTTTCCACCCAGCATTTCATCAAGAGAAGGAATACCCGACGAAACTTTTTCTGTAGAAACCGGATGATTTAATTTGAGTGAAGTAATCGGCAAAACAGATATGCCTTTTTCATCAATAAGAAAAGGATATTCATTAGTTCCATGTATTGAACCACGGTATTTTAAAACCCTTAATCTCCTGGTTGAGATCTGGTTGTGAATACGGTGATCCAAAACGATTACACAATCGGAAACATATTCCTCGAGGCCCTGCCGTGTTAGTTTTCCTTCTCCTCTTTCTCCGGTGATGATTGCAGTAACTCCTTTATCTTTTAACCATACAAAAAGCCTCCTTAGTTCTGCTCTCAAAATCGCTTCATTTTCCAATCCACTAAACAGGTTTTCGACGGTATCAAGAACAACTCTTTTAGCGCCGATGCTATCAATTGCATAACCAAGGCGAATAAACAAGCCTTCAAGGTCATATTCACCTGTTTCTTCAATTTCACTACGGTCAATATGTATATGATCCACTCTTATTTTTTTATCATCAATAAGTTTCTTTAGATCAAAGCCAAGTGAAGCGACATTAGTTGCTAATTCTTCACTCTTTTCCTCGAAGGCTACAAATACGCCTGGTTCATTATATTTGGTTGCCCCATTTACTATAAATTCAATTGAGAAAAGCGTTTTACCGGTTCCCGCCTCGCCACATACCAGGGTTGGCCTTCCTTTTGGAACTCCACCGTGTGTTATTTCATCAAAGCCATTAATTCCGGTAAGTGTTTTCGGCAAAGTGGCCGAAGTAAAATTTGGTTTTTTCGTTTCTTTCATAATAACAACAATCCTATTTAGAAATAACTAAAATAAGTAAAACAGACTATTTCAGGAAAATAAATATTTTAGAAATATTGGTAATTAATATTTGAATTATGTGTCAAAATAAAAGTGCTTACAAAGTCCGTGCCTATTCAGATAATAAAAGAAGTCATTACGGCGATGAAAAAGTTAAAGCGTGGAATGAAAATCCGAATAATTTGTTTGTTTAGTTGATTTTAACAAGCCATAAAGCAACATTTATACTTATCCACAAACACTGAATAACTTTTTATCCTCAAATACTTAACTGGATTGCTGTTTGTTTAATTTTTAAAGAAACTAATGGAAACAAAACCTGAAAGAATTTTTGTTGAAATGCCGGACAAAAAACTTCTTAACGTAGAATACTATTGCATTGATGATTCAGTTACCACAAAGGAAAAAGAAGCTTTTACGCAACTGTTCATCCAGCTCGATGATTGCATTTGCA
>Ga0157371_10001908_pt1 | contig 20844 bp, 13 predicted proteins | sample C45metaG_FD_113462 | JGI IMG/M metagenome (GOLD analysis project Ga0157371, IMG submission 113462) | Corn rhizosphere microbial communities from Kellogg Biological Station, Michigan, USA - C4-5 metaG | ecosystem: Host-associated > Plants > Roots > Rhizosphere > Soil | place: USA: Michigan...
CAGGGCGGCCAACGTTGTTCAATGCTCCTGTAGTGGAACGCGATTCAGCCGAACGCAAGAACGGTTGTGGGAGGCGGTGGTGCAGAACGACGTAAACGTAGTTCATTTCAAGGCGCTCGGGGAGTCTTCTTCCCGATTGCCGGCAGTGCTTTTACCGGTCAGGGATCGCGCCGCTCAGCGACTCAATGCTTCCTTGCAGCAGCTGTTCGACAACGCCGACGATGCGCTGTTTGAAATGGCTGACCGGGCTGGCAGTAACCAGGAACAGAGCCTCTATTTCGAAGCGATGCGTGACCTGCGGCTCAGACGCAAGAGCATCGAGCGCAGCTTTCTCCAGCAGTATTTCGAGCGCTTCGCCGCCCTGAACAACCTGGTCGGCGGCAAGCCGGAAGTGCGCCTGGACAGTGTCTCCTACGAAGACCTGAGCCTGGTACAGAATGATGCCCTGGAAGAAAGCGTCGCGGTGGACACCATGGTGGCCAAGGCGCTCAGCAATAACGCCATGGCCATCAGCCACCTGACCATCAGATTCAACACCCAGCTGTCGAGCAAGCTGGATGACGCGACCCATCCCCTGGGGCCGCGCCGGCTCTGCGAAGCCTTCGTCGAGGCTTGCCGTGATCTCGATACCGACATCAAGGTCAAGCTGATCATCTACAAGCTGTTCGAGCGTTTCGTGCTCAACGGTCTCGGCCAGCTGTACGCGGAATCCAATCGGCAACTGGTCGATGCCGGGGTACTGCCCCAGCTCAAGGCCATTCCCCAGCAGGTGCCGAGTCGCTCGGCCAAGGGCTACAGCGGGCGTACGCCCGCCCACGTCAACAGTGAAGACGATGGCCAGGAGCTTTTCGGGACCTTGCAGGGCCTGCTGGCCCAGTTGCGAACGCCGACCGGTGCGGCCATGGGTGGCGCGATGGCCGCTGATGAGGGCGCTGCGACCGGCGATGGCCAGGTCATCACCAGCTATGACCTCATGCGGCTGCTGTCCCACCTGCAGCAGCAGATTTCCAGCCAGTCCCTGGATGGCTATGACCTCAGGGCACAACTGGGTGTGGCCCTGGGGCGCATCAGCGAGCGCTCGGGTCGAAAGCGCGTGGTGGGGCAGGTCGACGAGGACGTCATCAATCTGGTGGCGATGCTCTTCGAATTCATTCTCGACGACCTCACCCTGCCGGATTCGCTCAAGGCGCTGATCGCCCGCCTGCAGATCCCCATGCTCAAGGTCGCGGTGCTCGACAAGACTTTTTTCAGCCGTGGCAGCCATCCGGCGCGGCGGTTGCTCAACGAGATCGCCGCCGCCTCCCTGGGCTGGGGTGAACAGAGCGATCTGCAGCGCGATGGCCTCTATCAGAAGATCGAACAGATCGTGCAGCGCCTGCTGTCCGACTTCGTCGACGATCCGGAGATCTTCGCCGAGCTGCTGGCCGACTTCATGGCCTATGTCAGCGACGAACAGCGCCGTAGCGAATTGCTCGAACAGCGCACCCGTGACGCCGAGGAAGGCCGGGCACGGGCCGAGATCGCTCGCTTGCAGGTCGAGCACGTGCTGAGTCAGCGCCTGCAGGAGCACTCGTTGCCGGCCGCCGTCCAGCGCGTCTTGCGCGAGGCCTGGAGCCAGGTACTGCTACTGACCTGCCTGAAGCAGGGCTACGATTCCAGTGAATGGCGCGCCGCCCTGCAAACCATGGACGATCTGATCTGGAGCATCCAGCCGCACCACGACGTGGCCTCGCGCCAACGCTTGCTGGAAATGGTGCCCGGGCTGCTCAAGGCGCTGCGCGAAGGCCTGGCCAGCGCGGCCTTCGATCCCTTTTCCACGTCCGAATTCTTCACCGAGCTCGAGTCCCTGCACGTCCAGACCTTTCAGCAGACTCGTCCCGAGCTGGCGGATGCAGCGGCGGCTCCGGATACGGCGGTTGAGGCACCGACGCCGGTTCCTGCCGATGACCCCTTCGAACTGCCGCTCGCAGGCGAGCGGATCACCGGGCTGACCGCGGAATCCCTGGAGTGGGTGGATAGCTTGTCGGTTGGCGCCTGGCTCGAGATCCTCGATGTCGAGCAGAAGCTGCGCTGCAAGCTGGCCGCGGTCATTCGCCCCATGGGACGGTTGGTGTTCGTCAATCGCACCGGCATGAAGGTGCTGGATCGGACCCGTGAAGAGCTGGCGCTGGATTACCAGGAAGGCCGGGTACGGCTACTGGACGATGCCCTGCTGTTCGACCGGGCCATGACCTCGGTGATCGGCAACCTGCGCGGTCAGTCGTCCTGAGCAGGCTGCGCAATGAAAAGCCGTCCCAGGGGACGGCTTTTTTAGGCCTGCGCCACGGACTCAGTGCAGTTTCAGGCGTGGCTCGGTCTTGCGTCTCAGGTGATCGCCGGCGAATAGCGCCAGGGCGCGCAACGGGCCATAGAGGGCGACCTGGTGCATCCGGTAGAGCGAGACATAGAAGGTCCGCGCCAGCCAGCCTTCCAGGGTCAGGCTACCCAGGGCGCCGCCCATGAGGTTGCCTACCGCACTGAAGCGTGACAGCGAGATCAGCGAGCCGTAGTCCTTGTAGACGTAGTCGGGCAGCGGCTTGCCTTCCAGGCGCGCCTTGAAGGTCTTGACCAACAGGGAGGCTTGTTGGTGGGCGGACTGGGCCCGCGGCGGCACGGTGCGAGTATCGCCAGGGGTCAGGGGGCAGGCCGCGCAGTCGCCGAGGGCGAAGACATCGGGATCGCGGGTGGTCTGCAGCGTCGAATTCACCACCAGTTGGTTGATGCGATTGGTCTCCAGGCCAGCCAGGTCCTTGAGGAAGGCCGGGGCGCGGATGCCGGCGGCCCAGACCTTGAGGCTGGCCGGGACGAATTCGCCAGCGGTCTGCAGGCCGTCGGCGCGCACTTCCTTGACCGCCGAACCGGTTAGTACCCGGACGCCAAGCTTCTCCAGGGTGCGATGCGCCTGCCCGGCGATGCGCTCGGGCAAGGCCGGCAGGATGCGCGGACCGGCCTCGATCAGGGTGATGCGCAGGTCTTCGGGGCGGATGCGATCCATGCCATAGGCTTGCAGCTCTTCGGCGGCATTGCGCAGCTCGGCGGCCAGCTCCACGCCGGTGGCACCGGCGCCGACGATGGCCACCTCGATGAACTCCCCCGTCTGCTCGCTGACATGGGCGCGCAGGTAGTGGGTCAGGAGCTTGCGGTGGAAACGCTCGGCCTGGGCACGGGTGTCGAGGAAGATGCAGTTTTCCGCGGCGCCCGGGGTGCCGAAATCGTTGGTGGTGCTGCCGATGGCCAGCACCAGCGAGTCATAACCGATCTCCCGTTCCGGAACCAGGATGGCGCCGTCGTCTTCGATCGCGGCCAACTGCACCTTGCGGCGCTCGCGATCCAGGCCGGTCATGCGTCCGAGCTGGAAGTTGAAGTGGTTCCACTTGGCCTGGGCGACATAGCTCAGTTCGTCTTCGGTGGCGTTGAGCGAGCCGGCGGCCACCTCGTGTAGCAAGGGTTTCCACAGGTGGGTGGCATTGGCGTCGATCAGCACGATCTGCGCCTGATCGCGCTTGCCCAGGCTACGGCCCAGGCGGGTAGCCAGTTCCAGGCCGCCGGCGCCGCCGCCGACGATAACGATGCGATGGGTCATGGAGAGCACTCATAGAGAAGGAAAGCGGGGCCGGATCGGGCGCGTCGCCGCAAGCGGGCGCAGTCCCGGGCCGGTGGAAATCTGGGGTCGTCGAAGCGCGCGAGGATCGAGGCATCTAGCGAAGAACATGGGCGAAAAGTCATGACTTTCAAGAGAAGTGGTCTGCATCCGCTCTGGCAAGGAGGTGCGCGGCGACGAGAGGTAGCGTTAGTTTAACCGGGCTGGCCCGGCCATTCGACCCCAGGGAAACTGGGGTCAATCCAGTACCTGCACCCGATCACCCAGGCGGATGATGCCGCTTTCCAGAACCCGGGCCGTGAGGCCGCCATGGCCGCGCATGGCCTGGAAGATCCCTGCGCCCAGGCGTTCTTCCAGGCGCGCGCAGGGCTGGCACCAGCCGGTGGTTTCCAGCACTGCCTGGCCGATGCGAAAGCGCCGGTTCTTCAGGCTGAAGAGATTGATCCCGGCGATGGCCAGGTTGCGGCGGAGATCGGCAGGCGTGACGGCCTTGCCGATCAGGGCCGCCACCACGGGCAGGTGTTCCCACTGGATGAGGGTGACCTGGCGCTGGTTGCGTGGGGTAGGGCGGGCGTGATCGCCGGTCAGGCCAGCGTCGCGACGAGCCTCCACGGCCTCGATCTCGACCATGGGTGCGCGTGCGGTGGGCCGCACACCGATCCAGCGCACCGCGCCGGACTGGGGAACCTGGGCGAGCAATTCTTTGAGGGGAATCATGGGGCTCCTCGATGCGATGGGTGGTGTCAACCCGAGTGGTAGGGCAGGATAGCGACCTCGATAGCTCGCTCAAGAGAGGATGCCATGCGCGCTGGAGTTCTGGCGTTGTTGCTGTCGTGCCTGCTGTGGCCCTTGACCGCCCTGGCGCTCGAGCCCGGTGAGCGTGTCTCGCCCTTCACCCTGCTCGACCAGCGCGATCAGCCCTATACCTTCGATGACCGGCTGCAGGTGCTGCTGGTCGCCCGCAGCATGAGTGGCTCCGGGCTGGTGAAGGAAGCCATGCGTGACCAGCCGGCGAACTATATCGACGGCAGCCGGGTGGCCTATATCGCCGACATCAGCAGCATGCCGGCGGCCATCACCCGGATGTTCGCCGTGCCGGCCATGCGCAAGTACGGCTACCGGGTGCTGCTCGATCGCGAATCGCGTGTCGTGCCGCGCTTCCCCGGGGACGCCGACAAGGTGCTCTGGGTGACCCTCGATCATGAGCGCTTCGTCAGCCAGCGCGAATTCAGCGACGCCATCGCCCTGCGCGATGCGCTCAAGGCCAAGGCGCACTGATGAACAGGGTGTTCGTCGATGGCTGGTATCGCGAGGCACGACGCTGCCCTTCGCCCAACCATAACGAGCGACCGGCCGGGACGGAGGTGTCCCTGCTGGTGATCCACAATATCAGTCTGCCGCCTGGGCAGTTCGGCACCGGCTGCGTCCAGGCTTTCTTCCAGAATTGCCTGGATCACTCGGCGCACCCCTTCTTCGCGGAGATCGCCGCGCTCAAGGTGGCGGCGCACTTTCTCATTGAGCGCGACGGTGCGGTAACCCAGTTCGTCTCCTGCGAGCAGCGTGCCTGGCATGCTGGCGTCTCGTGCTTCGATGGCCGCGAGAATTGCAATGACTTCTCGCTGGGCATCGAGTTGGAAGGCACGGATGACCTGGCCTACACCGACGCCCAGTACCTGAGTCTGGGGCGGCTGACGCGGGCGCTGCAGCGCGTTTATCCGGCGATCACCGCCGAGCGTATCCAGGGCCACAGCGACATCGCGCCGGGGCGCAAGACCGATCCGGGGCCGGCGTTCGACTGGCAGCGTTTGCACGCCGAATTGCAGGCCAGCGACGCCTAGCTCAGCCGGTCCGGATTCCAGCCGAACACCGCGCAGGCATTGCGTGTCGTGGTGGTCGCCAGGGTCTCGGCAGAGACCTGCCACAGCGGCGCCAGGGCGGCACAGATAGCTGGCAGGTGGGTCGGGCTGTTGCGTACGTCCGGATGCATTGCCGGCGGCATGTCGGGCGCGTCCGTTTCCAGCACGATGGCGTCCAGGGGCAACTGTGGCAGCACGCGCTGCAGCCGTCTGGCCTGGGGCCAGGTGGGGGCGCCGCCCAGGCCGATCTTGAAACCCAGGCGCAGGTATTCGCGGGCCTCTTCGTAGCTGCCGGAAAAGGCGTGGGCGATGCCCGCTCGTGGTGGCTTCAGGCGTTTGAGGATCTTGACCACGTCGGCATGGGCGCGGCGCACGTGCAGCAGCACGGGCAGTTCCAGCTCCATGGCCAGGCGTACCTGCTGCTCGAAGAACCAGGCCTGGCGCACCTTGTCCGGGACTTCGATGAAATAGTCCAGACCGATCTCGCCGATGGCGCAGAGGCGGGGATCTGCCCGATGTTCCAGGCAGAAGGCCTTGAGCGCTGCGCTATCGGCCTCGTGGTGGCGGTGCAGATACAGCGGATGCAGGCCGGGCGCCGCATACAGGCCGGAATGATGCGTGGCGACCCGCCAGAGTTGCGGCCACTGGCTGCGCTCGACGCCGATCAGCACCTGGCGGACGACCCCGAGTCGCGCGCATTCGGCCAGCAGGGCCGGTCGCGCGGCGTCGAAGTCCGGATAGTCCAGGTGATTGTGGGTGTCGATCAGCAGGCTCATGGCAGACGGCGTTTGAGGACCCTCGGGATGGCTTGGACACCGCGCAGGTAATGGTCGTTTTCCAGGGCGTCCAGCATCAGTTCCAGGGCGCGCTCGGTGATGACCTCGTGCTGCTGGGAGATGGCGTTGACCTTGAGCGGTAGATAGTCCAGCAACTGGGTGTCGCCGAAGGTGGCCAGGCGCAGGGTATCGCCCTCGGCCAGCGGATGATCGCGCAGCACGTCCAGCACGCCCTGCAGCAGCACATAGGAGGTGGTCAGCAGGGCCTCGGGCCAGTGGCCGAGTTCCTCGATCATCGCCTGGGCCTGGGTGCGACCGCCGTCGCGGCTGTAGTGAGGGGCGTGACGCTCCCAGTGGCGCGCCGGGTGATCGATGAGGGCGGCGGCGAAGCCAGCGGCGCGCTCGCGACTGATGACCAGGTCCGGGCGGGCACCGATCAAGGCGATGCTGTGGGTGGCGGGAGTCAGCAGGGTGGCCGTCAGCTGCCGACCGGCGGCGTGGTCGTCGCTGACCACCGAACAGAATTGCGCCGGATCGAGCTGACGATCAATGGCGATGATCGGGATGTTGTGTTCCTGCAGTTGCCGGTAGGGGGCGTCATCCTCGGCCAGGCTGCTGGCGGTGAACAGGCCGTCGCAACGTCGGGCACGGAACAGCGCGATGAGCTGGCGTTCGCTGTCGGGATTGTCGTCGGTACAGGCGATCAGCAACTGGTAGCCACGCGCCCGCGCACGCCGCTCCAGCTGTTTGGCCAGACGGGCGTAGCTTGGGTTTTCCAGGTCGGGCAGCAGAAAGCCCAGTGTGTGGGTCGCCCCGCGGCGCAGGCCGGCGGCGCGCTGATCGGGCTGGTAGCCGTGGGCCTCGACCACGGCCATGACCCGCGCCACGGTCGCGGCACTGATGCGCCTTTGCGCCGCCTTGCCGTTGATGACATAGCTGGCAGTGGTGAGGGATACGCCGGCCAATTGGGCGATGTCGCTGAGTTTCACGCCTGTTCCTCATCGGGCCTGAATCGCCTGTGCTGTACGGCACGAACGAGACGGTCTTTATTGTGTGTTGTGCTTCAAGGATCGGTGATTATCGAGTAACGTTCCAGCTCCATTGGGTGAAACGTTTCAGCTTTCCGTTGTCCGAGGGCTGACACGAATCTGCCAAGGGCCCTGCGACGCCTGTTCGGGCGTGTCTGCAGGGCTGAGCGAGCCGGCAAGCATCTATTACAAGAAAGGCACGGCGCCAGGATCGGGCGCGCGGCGCCGGAGGTATCCTTCCATGTTCGAACTCAATGCCCAGCATATCCGTATGGCCCAGCAGGCGCCGGACAAGGCGACTGCCCTGGCCATGCTCGCCGAGTCCCTGGTCAGCGACGGCCTGGTCGCCCCGGGTTATCTCGAGGGGCTCAGGGCCCGCGAGGCCCAGGGCTCCACCTACCTCGGCCAGGGTATCGCCATTCCCCATGGTACGCCTCAGACCCGCGACCAGGTGCATGTCACCGGCGTGCGGATGATGCAATTCCCGCACGGGGTGGACTGGGGCGACGGTCAACTGACCTACCTGGCCATCGCCATCGCCGCCAAGTCCGACGAACACCTGCGCATCCTGCAACTGCTGACCCGTGCCCTGGGCGAGAGCGAACTGCAACAGGCGCTGCGCGATGCCCGCGAGCCCCAGCAAATCCTCGACCTGCTGCAGGGCGCCCCCCAGGCGCTGGCGCTGGACGAAGAGCTGGTGCAACTGGCCATTGATGCCGAGGACCTCGAAGACCTGGCCTGGCAGGGGGCGCGCATGCTCAAGCACATGGAATGCGTGGGTGCCGGTTTCGCCAGTGCGTTGCAGGCCAGCCAGCCGCTGCCCCTGGGCGACGGCCTCTGGTGGCTGAACAGCGAGACCGCGGTGAAACGCCCCGGACTGGCCTTCGTCACCCCGCTGCAGACCCTGCAGCTGCAGGAGCAGCCGGTGCGTGGCCTGTTCTGCCTGGCCAGCCTGGGCGAGGGCCATCGCGCCCTGCTCGAACGGCTCTGCGATCTGCTGGTCGCCGGTCGTGGCCAGGAGCTGGCCCAGGCCACTTCGCGTCGCGCCGTGCTCGAAGCCCTGGGTGGCGAAGTCGCCCCGGACTGGCCCAGCGCCCAGGTGGTGCTGGCCAACGCCCATGGCCTGCACGCCCGACCGGCCAAGGAGCTGGCGCGGCTGGCCAAGGCCTACGATGGCGAGATCCGCGTGCGCGTCGACAACGGTGCCCCGGTTTCGGCCAAGAGCCTGTCACGGCTGCTGGCCCTGGGCGCCCGTCGCGGCCAGACCCTGGAATTCCTGGTCGAGCCCGGCACCCCGGCCGCCGCGGCGTTGAACGATCTGATCGGCGCCGTGCAGGCCGGTCTCGGTGAGGACGTGGAACCGGTCACCGCCAGCGCACCGGCCCCGGCCGGTGCTGCCCGGGTCACTGCCATCAGCCTGGTGGACCCCTCCGAACAACTGCCGCTGGCCCCGGGCGATCGCGCCCAGGCCGTGGCCGCTGCCCCCGGCCTGGCCGTGGGCCCGGCCCATGTGGTGGCTCCCCAGCAGTTCGACTATCCCGCCACCGGCGAAGGCGCCGCCGCTGAGCGCCAGCGGCTGGACGCGGCCCTGGCCGCCGTGCGCGCCGACATCGAGGCGCTCATCGCGCGCAGCGAGGCCAGTGCCCTGCGCGAGATCTTCCTGACCCACCTGGAGATGCTGGAAGATCCGGATCTGCAGCAAGGCATCGCCGCCCGGCTCAAGGCCAACGCCAGTGCCGCTGCGGCCTGGGATGCCCAGATCGAAGACGCGGCCAGCCAGCAGGAAGCCCTGCACGACAAACTGCTCGCCGAACGCGCCGCCGATCTGCGCGACATCGGGCGTCGGGTACTGGCCCAACTGTGCGGCGTCGAATCGGCCCGCGAACCCGAAGAACCCTACGTACTGGTGATGGACGAGGTCGGCCCGGGCGATGTGGCCCGGCTGGATCGCGAGCGCGTCTGCGGCATCCTTACCGCCCGTGGCGGCGCCAGCTCCCACAGCGCCATCGTCGCCCGCGCCCTGGGCATTCCCGCCATCGTCGGTGCCGGTCGCCGGGTGCTGGATCTTGCACCGCGTAGCGTGTTGCTGTTGGACGGCGACAAGGGCACCCTGGAAATCGCTCCGGATGCCAGCCGTATCGACGCCGTGCAGCAGGAGCGCGAGGTGCAGGCCGAGCGCCGCCGCGCCGCCGAGGCCCGTCGTTTCGAAAGCGCCATCACCCGTGATGGCCATCAGGTCGAGATCGCCGTGAACCTGGGTGACACCGCCCAGGCCGCTGCCGCAGTGGAGCAGGGCGCTGAAGCCGTCGGCCTGCTGCGTACTGAACTGGTGTTCATGAGTCATGACAGCGCGCCCGATGAGGCCGCCCAGGAGCAGGAGTACCGCCGCGCCCTCGATGGCCTGGCCGGCAAGCCGCTGGTGGTGCGTACCCTGGACGTCGGTGGCGACAAGCCGCTGCCCTATCTGCCGCTGCCGCCGGAAGAGAACCCCTTCCTCGGCATCCGTGGCATCCGCCTGACCCTGCGCCGCCCCGAGCTGCTGGAAACCCAGCTGCGCGCCCTGCTCAAGGCTGCCGATGGCCGCCCGCTGCGGATCATGTTCCCCATGATCGGGCGAGTCGAGGAGTGGCGCCAGGCGCGTGACATCCTCGACCGCCTGCGCCAGGAGATCCCGACCACCGACCTGCAGGTCGGCATCATGATCGAGGTGCCCTCGGCCGCGCTGCTGGCGCCGGTGCTGGCCCCGGAGGTGGACTTCTTCAGCATCGGCACCAACGACCTGACGCAGTACACCCTGGCCATCGACCGCGGCCATCCGCTGCTGTCCGGCGAGGCCGACGGCCTGCATCCCAGCGTGCTGCGGCTGATCGACATGACGGTGCGCGCCGCCCATGCCCACGGCAAGTGGGTCGGCGTCTGCGGCGAGCTGGCGGCCGATCCCCTGGCGGTGCCGGTGCTGGTCGGCCTGGGCGTGGACGAGCTGTCGGTCTCGGCGCGCAGCGTGCCGCTGGTCAAGGCCCGGGTGCGTGAGCTGGAGCTGCGCCTGGTGCAGTCCTGCGCTGCGCGTGCCCTGGAGCTGGCCACTGCCGCCGAAGTGCGGCAGAGCGTGGAGGCCCTGCGATGAGCCGCATCCTCACCCTGACCCTCAACCCGGCGCTGGACCTCACCGTCCAGTTGCCGGAGCTCAAGCCGGGTGCGGTGAATCGCAGCGAAGCGGTGATCGTCCATGCCGCCGGCAAGGGCATCAATGTCGCCCAGGTCCTGGCCGATCTCGGCCATCAACTGACGGTGAGCGGCTTTCTCGGTACCGACAACGCCGCTACCTTCGAAGCCCTGTTCGCCCGCCGCGGTTTCACCGACGCCTTCATCCGGGTGCCGGGCGAAACCCGCAGCAACCTCAAGCTGGCCGAGGCCGCTGGCCGTATCACCGACATCAACGGACCTGGCCCGGAGGTATCCGCTGCCGCCCAACAGGAATTGCTGGAGACCCTCGATCGCATAGCCCCCGGCCACGATGCCGTGGTGGTGGCGGGCAGCCTGCCGCGCGGGGTGTCCCCCGAGTGGCTGGCCGCGCTGGTCGGTCGCCTCAAGTCGCTCGGCCTGCCGGTGGCCCTGGACACCAGTGGCGCCGCCCTGCGCGCCGCCCTGGCCGCCGGTCCCTGGCTGATCAAGCCCAACACCGAGGAACTGGCCGAAGCCTGTGGCGCCCCGGCAGAAACCGCCACCGAGCAGGCGCTGCTGGTCGATCAACTGCGCGCCCTGGGCATCGCGCACCTGGTGATTTCCCAGGGCGCCGACGGGGTGCGCTGGTATGGCGCCCAGACCCTGGAAGCCCAGCCGCCCAAGGTCACCGTGGCCAGCACCGTCGGCGCGGGGGATTCCCTGCTGGCCGGCATGCTGCACGGCCTGCTCACCGGCCAGACGCCGGAGCGCACCCTGACCACGGCCACCGCCATCGCCGCCCTGGCGGTCACCCAGATCGGTTTCGGCATCAATGATCCCGCGCAACTCGCCACCTTCGAAGACCAGGTGCGGGTGCGTGTCCTTCCCGACTTTCCGCTAGAACAAGAATCAGGGGTAAACCCATGAACATCGCCATCGTCACGACCTGCCCGACCGGCATGGTCACCAGCGTGCTCAGTGCACGCCTGCTGGATGCCGCCGCCCAGCGCCGCGGCTGGACCACCAGTGTCGAGATCCACGACGGCCCCGAGGCCACCCTGCTGACCGACGACCAGGTGGCCCGAGCCGAGCTGGTGGTGGTGGTCCATACCGGCACAGTCGACCTGTCCCGCTTCGTCGGCAAGCGCGTCTACCGCGCGGCCCCGGCCGAAGCCCTGCGCGATGTCGATGCCTTCCTGGAGCGCGCCGCCAGCGAGGCCAAGATACTGGAACAGGCACCGGGCGCCACCGGCGCTGCGCCGAGTGCACCCGCGAGTGCCAGCGAAACGCCGCGACTGGTAGCCATCACCGCCTGCCCGACCGGCGTTGCCCATACCTTCATGGCCGCCGAGGCGCTGCAGAACGCGGCCAAGAAGCTCGGCTATCGCCTGCACCTGGAAACCCAGGGCTCGGTAGGCGCCCGCAATCCGCTGCCGGCCGAGGCCATTCGCGATGCCGACGTGGTGCTGCTGGCCACCGACATCGAGGTCAATGTCGAGCGCTTCGCCGGCAAGCGCGTCTATCGTTGCGGTACCGGGGTCGCTCTCAAGCAACCCGAGGCAACCCTCAAGAAGGCCCTGGCCGAGGGCGAGACCCTGGCGGGCAGCGCCGTGCCGGTCGCGGGCGCCAAGCCCGCCAAGAAGGAAGGCGCGGGCGTCTACAAGCACCTCCTTACCGGGGTGTCCTACATGCTGCCGATGGTGGTGGCGGGTGGTCTGCTGATCGCCCTGTCCTTCGTCTTCGGCATCGAGGCCTTCAAGGAGCAGGGCACCCTGGCGGCGGCGCTGATGCAGATCGGCGGCGACTCGGCCTTCAAGCTGATGGTCCCGGTGCTGGCCGGCTACATCGCCTATTCCATCGCCGACCGTCCGGGCCTCGCGCCTGGCATGATCGGCGGCTGGCTGGCGGCCAGCCTGGGCAGCGGCTTCATCGGCGGCATCATCGCCGGTTTCCTGGCCGGCTACGTGGCCAAGGCCATCGCCCAGCACGTGAAGCTGCCGGCCAGCGTCGAGGCGCTCAAGCCGATCCTGATCATCCCGCTGTTCGCCAGCCTCATCGTCGGTTTGGTGATGATCTATCTGGTCGGCACCCCGGTGGCCGGCGCCCTGAGTCGGCTCACCGACTTCCTCAACAACCTGGGCACCAGCAATGCCGTGCTGCTCGGCCTGATCCTTGGCGCCATGATGTGCATCGACTTCGGCGGCCCGATCAACAAGGCGGCCTATGCCTTCACCGTCGGCCTGCTGGCGTCCAAGACCTACGGGCCCATGGCCGCCACCATGGCCGCCGGCATGGTGCCGCCCATCGGCATGGGCATCGCTACCCTGCTGGCGCGCCACAAGTTCGCCCAGAGCGAGCGCGAGGCGGGCAAGGCGGCCTCGGTGCTGGGGCTGTGCTTCATCTCCGAAGGCGCGATTCCCTTCGCCGCCAAGGACCCGCTGCGGGTGATCCCGGCCAGCGTCATCGGCGGTGCCCTCACCGGTGCCCTGGTGATGCTGTTCAACTGCAAGTTGATGGCGCCCCACGGCGGCCTCTTCGTGCTGCTGATTCCCAACGCCATCAGCCATGCCTGGCTGTATCTGGGTGCCATCGCTGCCGGCAGTCTGGTGACTGGCGTCATCTACGCGGTGCTCAAGCGCAACGAAGCTGCTACCGAATTGGTCCCCGCAGCCTGATCCAGACCCTGGCAACAGGGCTGTAACAAGAGGTTACACTGGGAGGCTCTTGCCTCCTGGTGTCCTCGTCTCCATGTCCGATCCCGTCTTTCCCGATACCGACCCCGAAGTCGCCGCCCGGCGGCGCTTGCATCTGCTGCGCCATCGTCGGCGACGCCGGCTGCGCCAGTGGCGCCAGCGCATCGCCTTCTGGGTCGGCGCGGTGCTGGTGGGCCTCGCCGGTCTGGCCTTTGCCTGGCTGGCCGATGCGTCCTTCGCTCTCTTCGAGAAGCTGCTGCAGCACAGCGCGATCTGGCCCTGGCTGATGACGCCTCTTGGCTTCGCCGGACTGGTCTGGCTGACGCAAGGTGTGCTGCGCGATGCCCGCGGCAGTGGCATCCCCCAGGTCATCGCCACCCTCGAACGACCCGACGCGGACCTGCGTGCCCGCCTGCTGGCCCCGCCCATCGCCCTCGCCAAGCTGCTGCTCACCGCTGGTGCCCTGCTGGTGGGCGGCTCGGTGGGCCGCGAAGGACCCACCGTGCACGTGGGGGCCGCGTTGCTCTACGGCTTCGGCAAGCGCCTCGGCCTGCACGGACGGCGGACGCTGTCGGGATTGATCCTCGCGGGTGGCGCCGCCGGGATCGCCGCGGCCTTCAACACACCCCTGGGTGGGGTGGTCTTCGCCATCGAGGAACTCACCCATACCTTCGAGCAGCGCTTCAGCGGTCTGGTACTGACCGCCGTATTGCTCGGCGGCATCGTCACCCTCGGCATCGTCGGACCCTACAGCTATCTGGGCGCCTTGGATCTGCACCTGACCTGGGGCCTTGGCTGGATCGGGGTCGCCGTGATTGGCGTCATCGGTGGTCTGCTGGGCGGCGGCTATGGGCGGCTGGTACTGCCCACCGACAAGGGCTGGCTGGGTCGCCTGAACGCCCTGCGCGGGCGCCGTCCGGTGGCCTTCGCCGCCGGCTGTGGACTGGTGCTGGCGGCGCTGGGATTACTTTCCGGCCAGCACGTGTTCGGCACCGGCTACGCCGAGACCCACGCCATCCTGGCTGGCGAACCCCTGACCAGTGGCGACTTCCTGCTGTGGAAATTCCTCGCCAATGTCGTCTCCTACCTGGCTGGGGTGCCAGGTGGCCTGTTCTCACCCTCGCTGGCGGTCGGTGCGGCCCTGGGGCCCTGGCTGGTCGACTGGCTACCGGGCATCAGCCTGGCCCAGTGCGCCCTCCTGGGACTGGCCGCCTACCTGGCCGGAGTCACCCGCACACCGCTGACCGCCACCGTCATTACCCTAGAGCTGGCCCACAGCCCGGACATGGCGCTGCCGGTGCTGGCGGCCTGCCTGCTGGCCGCCGCCGTCTCCGGCTGGCTGATGCCGGTGCCGCTCTACCATGCGCTGTCGCAGCAGGTGCTCAATGCCCTCACGCCCCGGCGCGACTAGGCCTTAGCGCCCGCCACCGATATCCAGCAGGGTGCCGGTGGTGTAGGAGGCCTCGTCCGAGAGCAGCCAGAGGATACCGGCGGCGATCTCCTCGGCCTCACCCGCCCGGCCCAAGGGCGTGGTCGCGCCCAGGCGTTCGGCACGCCCGGGCTGACCGCCACTGGCGTGGATGTCGGTACGGGTCACGCCCGGTCGCACCGCATTGACCCGTACCCCATGCGGTGCGAGCTCCTTGGCCAGGCCGAGGGTCAGGGTGTCCAGCGCCGCCTTGCTGGCGGCGTAGTCGACATATTCGTTGGGCGAGCCCAGGCGTGCGGCGATGGACGAGACATTGACGATGGCGCCACCGCGACCGCCGCGTTCGCGGGACAGGTGCCGCGCCGCCTCGCGGGCGCAAAGGAAGGCGCCATAGACATTGACCTCGAACATCCGCTGCAGCCGCTCGGCGCTCATCTCCACCAGCGGCTGCGCGCGGTCGACGATCCCGGCATTGTTGACGAAGCCGTCCAGGCCGCCGAAGCGCGCCACCGTGCGCGCGAACAGCGCCAGCACCTGGTCCTCGTCGGCGACGTCTCCGCGCAGCGCCAGGCCTTCCGCGCCGAGGGCCTCGATCTCGGCCAGGGTGGCCTGGGCCGCGGCCTCGTCCTGATGATAGTTGAAGGCGACATTCCAGCCGCGCGCGGCGGCGCCGAGAGCCGTGGCGCGGCCGATACCGCGACTGGCACCGGTGATGAGCAGGATCTTGCGCATGATGGAAACCTCGGGCTAGAGAGGGGAGGGGTACTGGCTAACCGTCTGATGTGTCGAAAAAAAGCTTGGACGTCTCCGGTGTTTCGCCTAAAAGTAAGGTGATGGCACGCACCGCATTATCCGCGGCCACTTCGTGATCTGATTCCCAGGCTTGTCTGAAAGGTCGCCGAGCGAAGGTGAGGCAAGGCAAAAATCGGCGAGGAAGCGCAGTTTACGAGCGGTAAATGAGCATTCTGAGCGGGCTGGCGATCCAGTGGATTTTTGACGCGAGCATCACCGATACGCAGGTACTTTTCAGACAAAGCTCAAGCGCTTGCAGAGGTCAATCCTGATGACAAGACCCCGCTTCATCTCGCCTAACGAAGTTTCCGCGCTGCGTACCAACATCCTCTCCAAGCTCACCTACGCCGTCGGCAAGGATCCCGACAACGCCCTCGACCATGACTGGTTCCAGGCCACCGCCCTGGCCGCCCGCGACTACATCGTCGACCGCTGGATGAGTCGCACCCGCGACGCCTATCGTACCGGGCAGAAGCGGGTCTACTACCTCTCCTTGGAATTTCTCATCGGCCGCCTGCTGATCGACAGCCTGTCCAACCTTGGCATTCTCGAAGAGACCCGCCGCGCCCTGGCCGACCTCGGCGTCGACCTGGAGCGCATCCGCGGCCTGGAGCCGGATGCCGCCCTGGGCAACGGCGGTCTCGGCCGCCTGGCCGCCTGCTTCATGGAAAGCATGGCCACCCTGGGCATCGCCAGCCATGGCTACGGTATCCGCTACGAGCACGGCCTGTTCCGGCAGGTGATCGCCGATGGCTTCCAGCTGGAACAACCGGAGAACTGGCTGGATTTCGGCAACCCCTGGGAATTCGAACGCGCCGAGGTGGTGTACGAGATCGGCTTTGGCGGCCATGTCGCCCCCTATGGCGAAGGCGATCCGCGGCGCCAGGTGTGGACGCCCGGCGAGCGTATTCGTGCGGTGGCCTATGACACCCCGGTGATCGGCTGGGGCGGAGAGGGCGCCAACACCCTGAGACTCTGGCGCGCCCGACCGCTGGAGATCCTCCACCTGGAAACCTTCAACGCCGGCGACCACGTCGGCGCCGTGGCCAACGAGGCCCGCGCCGAGAGCATCTCGCGGGTACTCTATCCGGCCGACAGCAGCGAAGCCGGCCAGGAACTGCGCCTGCGCCAGGAGTACTTCTTCGTCGCCGCCTCCCTGGCCGACCTGACCCGCCGCCATCTCAAGCAGCACAACGACCTGCTCAGCCTGCCCGAGCACGTGTCCATCCAGCTCAACGACACCCACCCGGCCATCGCCGTGGCCGAACTGATGCGGCTGCTGGTGGACGTCCATGGCATTCCCTGGGACGCCGCCTGGAGTACCACCGTCGGCACCCTCAGCTACACCAACCACACCCTGCTGCCCGAGGCCTTGGAGACCTGGCCGGTGCAACTGATGGAGCGCCTGCTGCCGCGGCACATGCAGATCATCTACCTGATCAACGCCCAGTTCCTCGACTCCCTGCGCGCCCGTGGCGAGACCGATGGCGCCATGATCTCCTATGTCTCCCTGATCGATGAAAGCCAGGGCCGCCGAGTACGCATGGGCAACCTCGCCTTCCTCGGCTCCCACAGCACCAACGGCGTCTCCGGGTTGCACACCGACCTGATGCGCAAGACGGTCTTCCGTTCCTTGCACCGCCTCTATCCGGAGCGGATCAACAACAAGACCAATGGCATCACCTTCCGCCGCTGGCTGCACCAGGCAAATCCGGCGCTCACCGACCTGCTGGTGGACACCCTCGGCCAGGGCGTGCTGCACGATCCGGAAAAGACCCTGCCGCAACTCAAGCCCTATGCCAACGACAGCAATTTCCGCGAGCGCTTCGCCATGCAGCGCCAGCGCAACAAGGACACCTTCGCCAGTCTGGTGAAGCAGCGGATGGAGATCGACCTCGACCCCACCGCGCTGTTCGACGTCCAGATCAAGCGTATCCACGAGTACAAGCGGCAGCTGATGAATCTGCTGCAGACCATCGCCCTCTACCAGGCCATCCGCGACGACCCCAACGGCGACTGGACGCCACGGGTCAAGATCTTCGCCGGCAAGGCCGCCGCCAGCTATCACCAGGCCAAGCTGATCATCAAGCTGGCCAACGACGTGGCCAAGGTGGTCAACAACGATCCCCTGACCCGCGACCTGCTCAAGGTGGTCTTCCTGCCCAACTACAACGTCAGCCTGGCCGAGGTCATCATCCCGGCGGCGGATCTTTCCGAGCAGATTTCCACCGCCGGCATGGAGGCCTCGGGCACCAGCAACATGAAGTTCGGCCTCAACGGCGCCCTCACCATCGGCACCCTGGACGGCGCCAACGTGGAGATGTGCGAGTTGATCGGCGCCGAGCACATGTTCATCTTCGGTCTCAAGGCCGCCGAGGTGGAAGAGCGCCAGCGCAGCGGTGGCATCTCCTCGGACATCATCGAGAATTCGCCGCGGTTGGCCCAGGTACTGGCCGGGCTGCGCGGGGGCCAGTTCTCGCCTGAGGATCCGGCGCGCTACAACAGCCTGCTCGATGTCCTCACCTGGCACGACCGCTTCCTGGTCTGCGCCGACTTCGACGCCTACTGGGACGCCCAGCGCCAGGTGGAGACCCGCTGGCAGCAGCCGGACAAATGGTGGCAATCGGCGGTGATCAACACCTCCAGCATGGGCTGGTTCTCTTCGGACCGCACCATTCGCGAGTACGCCACGGAGATCTGGAGGGCGCTGTAGCCGTTCGAGGGTCTATCGCGGCCATGGGCGGTCCGCCGCTGCGGCCGCTCCTACAGGTCAGTCGTAGGAGCGGCCCATGGCCGCGATAGATGCTAGGAGCGGCCGCACGGACCGCCATGGCCGCGAGCAACAATGTCCCCGACTGAGAACCCCCGCTCTCCACGACGTCTACATCCTTGCCGCACCCGCCCCGCAAGCCTGTCATCGGAGTCCCCATGCCCCGTACCTCCACCCGCCTCGAAGCGGGAAGTCCCGCCCATTACGGTGCCACCGTCGTCGACGGCGGCATCAACTTCGCTGTCTGGTCGCCGGCCGCCGAGGCAGTCGAACTCTGCCTCTACGACGCCAAGGGCGATGGCGAAACCCAACGTCTGGCCTTTCGCGAACACACAGGCGGCGTCTGGCATGGTTTTCTACCTGGCGCCAAGCCGGGCCTGAGATACGGCCTGCGCGCCCAGGGCGCCTACCGGCCCCAGGACGGCCTCAGATTCAATGCGCACAAATTGCTGGTGGATCCCTGGGCCCTGGCGGTGGACCGGCCTTTCCAGCTGCACCCCAGCACCTATGGCTTCCATCCCGAGGATCCCAACCGCCCGGACGCGCGTGACAGCGGCCCCCATGTGCCCAAGGCTATCGTCCTGCCGCCGGTCGACGCCCTGGTGCCCGCGCCCAAGCGCCGCGACGCCGGGCTGATCTACGAACTGCATGTGCGTGGCCAGACCCAATTGCATCCGCAGGTTCCGGCCCGCCAGCGTGGCACCCTGGCGGCGCTGCGGCAGCCGGCACTGATCGAGCACTGGCAGCGCCTCGGCGTCACCACCCTGGAGCTGCTGCCCATCGCCGCCTGGGCCGACGATCGCCATCTGCCCGCCCTGGGGCTGGCCAACTACTGGGGCTACAACCCGGTGGTCATGGCGGCCGTCGATCCCCGCCTGGCCGGACACGATGCCCTCGGCGAGCTGCGGGAAACGGTCGCCACCCTGCAGGCGGCCGGCTTCGAGGTGCTGCTCGACGTGGTCTTCAACCACACCGGTGAAGGCGACGAGCTTGGTCCCACCTTCAATCTGCGCGGCCTGGACAACGCCGGCTACTACCGCCTGCAGCCGGACGATCCGGCGCGCTACATCAACGACATGGGTTGCGGCAACTGCCTGGCGCTGTACAGCCCGCCAGCACTGCGCCTGACCCTGGACAGCCTACGTCACTGGGTCACCGCCGCCGGCGTCGACGGCTTCCGCTTCGATCTGGCGCCGGCGCTGGGTCGCCTGGAAAGCGGCTTCGACCGCGATGCACCGCTGCTCCAGGCCCTGGCCCAGGATCCGCTGCTGCGCCAGGTGCGGCTGGTGGCCGAGCCCTGGGACATCGGCCCTGGTGGTCATCAGGTCGGCGCCTTCCGCGCGCCCTGGCAGGAATGGAACGACGCCTTTCGCGACGACATCCGCCGCTTCTGGCGCGGTGACGAGGGGCTGCGCGGCGCCCTGGCCACCCGCCTGGCCGGCAGTGCCGATCTGTTCGGTGCGGGCGACCGCCCGTTGCGCACCAGTGTCAACTTCATCACTGCCCACGACGGCTTCACCCTGGCCGACCTGGTCAGCTACGCCGAGAAACACAACGAAGCCAACGGCGAAGGCAATCGCGACGGCACCACCGACAACAAGAGCTGGAACAACGGCGTCGAAGGCCCGAGTGACGACCCTGCCGTCCTGGATGCCCGCGCTGGCGACCAGCGCGCGCTGCTGGCGACCCTGATCCTCGCTGGCGGCGAGCCCATGCTCACCGCGGGTGACGAATTCGGCCGCACCCAGCAGGGCAACAACAATGCCTATGTGCAGGACAACGAACTGTCCTGGCTGGACTGGCAGCAGGCCGCCAGCCCGGCTGGACAACGCCAGAGCGCCTTCGTCGGCCGCCTCATGGCCTTGCGCCGGGAACTGCCGGCCCTGCAGGCGCAGCGACTCCTGGGGCGACCCGATCCCCGTGGCTGGGTCAGGATCGAGTGGCTCGATGCCGACGGCGCGCCCATGGACGACGGCCGCTGGCAGGCCGGAGGCAGCCTGCCGCTCGCCCTCACCCTGGAACCCCTCGAGGGCGACGACCAGCCCCAGGCCGCCCGAATCTGGCTGGCCTTCCAGCCGCGCCGGGAGGAGATCGAGCTGCGGCTACCCCCGTCACGTGACGGACATCACTGGGTGATACAGCTGGACAGCCGCCAGCCTGAACTGGAACCGGGCTCGGCAGTCTATCCCAGCGCCGAAAATCTCCGTGTTGACCGAAGCGTACTGCTGGCCATGGAGACCCCGGACGTGCCCTAGGCATACGTTCCCTGTCAGTCGCCGGTACCCAATGTCTTGTCGCCTCGTCGACGGAGCCTGGAATCGGCACTGGCTGGCAGACCAGGCCTGTCGGTGTGCTCTGCTTGAGACGGAGCTTGAGCTTTGGCGCTACACTCGCGCCCATCATTACAAGGAGTCGCTCTGATGAATCGCATTTCCCTCAGTCGTTACCTCATTGAACAGACCCGCAGCCACAAGACGCCAGCGGACCTGCGCTTCCTCATCGAGGTGGTGGCGCGGGCGTGCAAGCGCATCAGCTACGAGGTGTCCAAGGGGGCGCTGGGTGGTGTGCTCGGCAGCATGGGCACCGAGAACGTTCAGGGCGAGGTGCAGAAGAAGCTGGACGTGCTGTCCAACGAAATCCTGCTGGAAGCCAACGAGTGGGGCGGCACCCTGGCCGGCATGGCCTCCGAGGAAATGGA
>Ga0157371_10001909_pt1 | contig 20844 bp, 19 predicted proteins | sample C45metaG_FD_113462 | JGI IMG/M metagenome (GOLD analysis project Ga0157371, IMG submission 113462) | Corn rhizosphere microbial communities from Kellogg Biological Station, Michigan, USA - C4-5 metaG | ecosystem: Host-associated > Plants > Roots > Rhizosphere > Soil | place: USA: Michigan...
ACGAAGTGGTGCCACCGCGTCAGGACCACAACCCGCTGATCGACCTGGTACCGCCGCAGGGCATCAAGCTCACGCCGCGTCACTATGCCTACCTGAAGATTTCCGAAGGCTGCAACCACAGCTGCAGCTTCTGCATCATCCCCTCCATGCGCGGCAAGCTGGTCAGCCGCCCGGTGGGCGATGTGCTGTCCGAGGCCGAGCGCCTGGTCAAGGCGGGCGTCAAGGAGCTGCTGGTCATCTCCCAGGACACCAGCGCCTACGGCGTCGACCTCAAGTACAAGCTGGACTTCTGGAACGGCCAGCCGGTCAAGACGCGCATGCTGGAACTCTGCGAAGCCCTGTCGGGCATGGGTGTCTGGGTGCGTCTGCACTATGTCTACCCCTACCCCAACGTCGACGACGTCATTCCGTTGATGGCCGCCGGCAAGCTGCTGCCCTACCTGGATATCCCCTTCCAGCACGCCAGCCCCAAGGTGCTCAAATCCATGAAGCGCCCGGCGTTCGAGGACAAGACCCTGGCGCGCATCAAGCGCTGGCGGGAGATCTGCCCGGAGCTGACCATCCGCTCCACCTTCATCGTCGGCTTCCCCGGCGAGACCGAGGAAGACTTCCAGTACCTGCTGGACTGGCTCACCGAAGCCCAGCTGGATCGCGTCGGCTGCTTCCAGTACTCGCCAGTCGAAGGCGCGCCGGCCAATGAACTGGGGCTGGACCCCGTGCCGGACGACGTCAAGCAGGAACGCTGGGAGCGCTTCATGGCGCACCAGCAGGCCATTTCCGCCGCTCGCCTGCAGCTCAAGATCGGTCGCGAGATCGAGGTGCTGATCGACGAGGTGGACGACCAGGGCGCCATCGGTCGCTCCTTTGCCGATGCCCCGGAGATCGACGGCAACGTCTATGTCGACAGCGCTAATCCGCTCAAGCCGGGTGACAAGGTCTGGGTGCGGGTCACCGACGCCGACGAGTACGATCTCTGGGCGGAAGCCATCTGATCGTCAGCTAGTCATGCAGGCGGTGGGTGCCGGGCACATGGGCATGTCCGGCCGCACTGCAGCTGGCGGTCGTCGCTGACGGCGCCGCTGGCTGACCGAGTTCGCGCAGGATGCCGCAGCGGTCTCCCTCACCCTCCCCCTGGCACTGCCGTCTCAGGGTCACCAACTGTTCGCGCAGCTGATTCAGCTCGCGAATGCGCACCTCGACATGATGCAGATGGGCGCCGATCAAGGCATCCACCTGATCGCAACCGGGCGTGGCGGTATCACGCAGCGCCAGCAGCGCGCGGATTTCTTCCAACGTCATGTCCAGGGAGCGGCAATGGCGGACGAAGACCAGGCGCTCGACCTGACTCTCGTCATAGCTGCGGTAGTTGCTGCTGCTGCGGGCCGCCGGGCTGAGCAGACCTTCACGCTCGTAGTATCTGATGGTCTCGACCGCGCAGTCGGTGCGCCTGGCCAATTCGCCGATCTTCATCGTTCCCGTCTCGCTGGGCTGACATCCACACAGCCTGCCGTGCGTGCAGTCTGGGAGCAAGGGGCGGCAGGTGGCGGGAAGGCTTTGGGGAGCGACTTTGGCGGAAGCTCATCCATTGCGGATGGCCTAGCGGACAGGACGACGCCCTGGCGATGAGTGGGTCGCCAGGGCGTCGCGACAACGACCAGACTAGTTGGCGTTGTTCTGGTACAGCGCGGACGCACGAGCCGGGTGCTCAGATTGGAACTGGGTCTGGGCATTGGCGCGGATGGGCTTGTTGGCGACCGCGTGGTGGGTTGCCGCGGAGGCCGTACCCGACAGCAGCCCCATGAACAGGACAGCGACGATGGCTTGAATACCCAGGACTTTCATAGCGAATACCTCTTGGTTGTGCTGTTTCGATAGACACAGCGTACTACCAGTACTAATCCGCTAAAAAGTGGCATTTCCGAGAGTTATATTTACCTTTAAGGCAAATATAACCCGGGAACTCTCAGGCTTGCCACAAGATGCCGCCAGCGGCCCAGAGGCTTTGGGCCGGGCTATTGCAGCTCGCTCAGGTGCTTTTCCAGCCCCATGGCACGACCGGTGCCGACACTGGTGAGGTGGAAGAAGCCATAGTCCTCCAGATACGTCCAGCGACTCAGAGGACCGCTCCCCGACGCGCCATGTCGGCACTCCAAGGTCTTGGCCCGGCCGCTGAGGCTGGCCAACACCTTGCGGGCCTCGCCCTCGCCCACCACCTTGCAGGACAGCTTGATCTCCCGCTGCTCGGCGCCCTTGAGATTGCCCGTCAGGGTCTGGCGCGCCTGGTAGCCGACCTGGCTGCCAACGGCGAGAGCGCGCCAATCGCCGCTGAAACTCAGTTGGTCCAGGCTGGCCAGTTCTTCCACCGGCAGATTGCCGTTGTCGACGCGGGTGCGCCGCACCAGATCGATCAGCCCGCGCCAGGTGAGCGAGTCCACCCGTGCCGCCTTGCCGTGGGCACTGAAGCGCAGCAGGCCCGGCATCGCGCCAGGGCTGACCTGGACCTCTTCGCGATAGGCATGGGTCTGGCCTTCATAGCGACTCTCGCCCTCCTCCACGAAGCGCCGTACGGTTGTCCGAGGTGCCGGCAGCTCCAGTGCCTTGAGCGCCTGCAGCGGCTGAGCCTGGGCGGTAGGGAGCTCGCCTGGAGGTGGCGATGCGGCCGGCAGCGTGGTCGCGGCCTTGATTGCGCTCATGCGCGGTGCCGCCAGCAAGGCGTCCCGGCGATCACAGGCGGCCTCAAGCAGGGTGCGACGCTCGACCGGGGCCGCCGCGAAGGCCTCCTGGCCACGAGTGCCCGGTTGACTGTCGGTGATCCGCCCGGCGTCGTCCAGTCCGTAGCGGGCCAGGAGTACATAGCGGCGTGCGGTGCAGTCGGCGGCCAGGGATTCACGCCACTGGCGAACCGGCGCGCCATAGCGCGGCGTCTGGACCTGGACGGCCAATTGCTGACCACCCCAGAAACGGCGCATCCCCTTGGCATCCACCAGGCTGTCGCGGTCGATCCCCAGGGTGTCGCCCCCGGGGCCGCTGGCGATAGCGCGCCAATCCGCGTTGGCCGGTTGGGCACAGAGCGCCGCCACGTCCGGACGTTGCTGGAGCGCCTTGACCTTGGCGGCGCTCAGGGGCAAGGGCGCGGCGTAGCCATTCACCCGACCGGGATAGACCCGCTGATCGCCCTCGAGAAAGAGCAATTCGGCCTGCTCGTCCACGCAATCCAATGCCACGTACGCGGCGCCGCCATCCGCCAGGGCCAGCGCCAGTTGCAGGCGGGAGCCCTGGTGCAGGACGCTTTCGACGATGACGGGGCGGGCGAAGAGGTCGTCGGCAGTGGTCGCCGGCTCGGTTGGCGTTTGCTGGGAGCTGCAGCCAGCCAGTAGCGACAGCAGGCAAAGGGCGGAAAAGCGGCTGGAAATCATGGATCCTCTCGGCAGGGAACCGCGATACACGTCGCGAACAGTAAATTGACCTGAACGAAATGCATCTGGCGCGGATCAATAAAGGAAGCATGCCGCTTGGCATGACCTCTCCCGTTTCCCAACACGAGGTGCATTTATGAATACCGATCAGATCATAGGCAGTGCCAAGGATGCTACCGGCAAGGTCCAGGATAGCTTTGGCGCCGCTACCGGCAACGCTGACTGGCAAGCCGAAGGCAAGGCCCGGCAACTGGAAGGCAAGCTGCAGGAGCAGTATGGCCAGGCCATCGACTGCGCACGCAACGTGACCGCCGACAAGCCCTTCACCGCCCTGGCCATCGCCGGCGGCGTTGGCTTCGTCCTCGGCGTACTGCTTTCGCGCTCCTGATCGGAGACGCGGGGCTGGCCGCTGTGCCAGCCCCAAAACAAAAAGGCCTGCTCAGACAGGCCTTTTTGTTTTGGGGCTCGTTATTGTTCCAGGGTGACGAGGTGCTTGCGCACCGTATCCACGATATCGCCGATATTGAAGGGTTTCTGGAACACGGCATCGAACAGCTCGGAGCTTTCCTGAGCCAGGTGCGCCTGGGCCCCGCTCATCAGGATGATGGGCAGATGTTGCAGGCCCTGGCGTTCGCGCAGGGCCTCCGCCAGCTCGCGGCCGTTCATCACCGGCATCATGAAATCAGTGATGACCAGTGACGGTAGTTCTCGATCAAAGACATCAAGCGCACGGCGACCATTGCTCGCCTTGACCACCATGTAGCCTTCGTCTTCCAGGGCGAAGGCCAGGATGTCCGCTATTAGAAATTCGTCATCGACTACCAGTATCGTCGTCATCTGGAGGTTCTCCCAACCGACGCGATCATGGTTGTGTTGAGGGCATGGCTGAACCTGAAAGTACCTTCACCATGTCTTTGAATGCCTTTTTCAGTTCGATTCCCGAGTCGTCTATCACCAGCTCGCACAGCGAAGGATCGTAGATGCTGTCCCTGACCTTGAGGATGGACAGGACCCGCTTGATCTCCGCGTCGGCCTCGACGAATCGCAGCAAAATCAGATTGTCCACCATGCTGGAAAGTTCGGGCGCTGGTGCGGCTATGTCCGCACCGAAGACGTCACGCAGTTCCCAGGTAGCTAGAACTGTGACGCCCTGGGTACGCAGCTCGTTCAGTAACGCGCTGAAGTATTCGATGAGCCGTCCTTGCGGCAGGGCGAAGCGGGCGATGGCGCCCAGGCTGTCGATCACCAGGCGCTTGATGCCGTGCTCCCTGACCATCGCCAACAGCTTGAGACCCACCTCGTCGAGGCGCAGCTCGGTGGTGGGCTGCCAGTGCAGATGCAGGGCGCCCTCTTCGATCCGGCTGGCCAGATCGAGGTTGAGCGCATGCGCCTTGAGCAGCAGCCGCTCGGGGGGTTCGTAGAAACCGAACATCAGCGCAGGCGCTTCAGGCGTGCAGGCCGCCAGGAAGTTCAGGCTGATGGAGGTCTTGCCGGCGCCCGAAGGCCCCATGATCAGGGTGGTCGAACTTTCCGGGAGGCCCCTTTCGATCATCGCATCCAGCGAGGCCATGCCACTGGGCACGCGCTGGTGACCGACCCGGTAGGTCGAGCCCGCCGAGGGATCGCGATAGAGCGTTTCCAGGCGCGGGAACACGGTGATGCCGGCATCGGAGATGGTGAATTCGTGGAAGCCCGGCAGCGCGCCGCTGCCGCGGGTCTTGCGCAGTGCCAGGCGGCGGATGCTGCGACTGCCGATCTCTTCCTCGTGCAGGTCCAGCACCCCATCGACCATGGTGTGTTCCGGACTGCCGTCCTCGAGGCGCGCACTGGTGAGAAAGATCACCGTGCAACCGGCGAAGGCCGCATGCCCCTGCAACTCGGCGATGAATTTCTTGGTATCGATGGGTGTTTCCGCGCGGGAGCGGGCGTTGAGCAGGCCATCGACCACCAGCAGACTGGCCTTCTGTCGGCTGATCTCCCGGCGCAGGAGGCGGACCACCTCGTCCAGCCCCTCGCCTTCCATGGTGTCGAAAGCGCTCAGGTACTGGACCTGGTCACCGATGCAGGAGCGATCGAAGAAATCCAGCGTGGAAAAGAACTGGAACATCCGCTCATGGGTCTCCGACAGCATGGTGGCGAACAGCACTCGCCCGCCGCCGCGTACATGGTTGAAGGCGATCTGATTGGCCATGATCGATTTGCCGGAACCCGGACGCCCCTGGATGACGTAGGACGCGCCTGCAACCAGGCCTCCCTTCAAGATCTCATCCAGCCCCTGGATACCGGTTACGACGCGCTCGAGTCGATTCAAGAACGATGCCTCAAACTGATGGTGTGTCTGGACGCCCACGCCGGGCGTCCGGTCTTTCGCAGGCAAGAGCCTATAAGGGTGCTGCGCAAATAGCCAGCCAGAGAGCCTGGCCTCAGCCGCGTTTGCGAATCAGTCCTTCCTGGGCCACCGAGGCCACCAGCTGACCTGCGCGGTTATAGATGCTGCCGCGGCACAGGCCCCGGGCGCCGCCGGCCCAGGGGCTGTCGATGGCGTACAGCAACCAGTCGTCCAGGCGGAAATCGCGATGGAACCAGACCGCATGGTCGAGGCTAGCGATCTGCAGCGAGCGGTCCCAGAAGCTGGTGCCATGGGGCAGCAGCGAGCTGGGCAGGAGATTGAAATCCGAGGCATAGGCCAGCAGATAGCGATGCAGCGCCGGTTGCTCCGGCAGCTCGCCGGTGGCGCGGAACCAGACCTGGCGGACCGGCTCGGTGGGTTCCGGCTTGAAGGGATCGGTAAAGACCACCGGGCGCATCTCGATCGGCCGCGGCCCCAGTAGCTTGTCGCGCAGGGGAGCGGGAATCAGCTCGGCATAGCGCTGGGCATGGGCGATCTCCGATTGCAGCGTCTCGGGTGCGGGCACCTCCGGCATGGTCGTCTGGTGCTCGAAACCCGGCTCCTCTATATGGAAGGAGGCGCTGCAGAAGAAGATCGGCTGTTCGCCCTGGAAGGCGGTGACCCGGCGGGTCGAGAAGCTGCCGCCGTCACGGATGCGGTCCACCTGGTAGGTCACCGCCTCGACGGCCGAACCGGCGCGCAGGAAATAGCCATGCAGGGAGTGCACGCGGCGCGCCTCGGGCACGGTCTGGCTGGCCGCCGACAAGGCCTGCCCCAGGACCTGCCCACCAAAGAGCTGGGGAAAGCCGAGATCCTGGCTGCCGCCGCGGTACAGATCGGGAGCCAGGGATTCGAGGGTCAGCAGATCGACCAAGTTGTCCAGCACCTTGCTCATGGGAAGGGTTCCTTGACAGAGAATGGTCATCATACGCAAAACCGGTCAAATCCTGTGCGTTCGCCGTGCTTCCAGGCAGATTACCCATCGTATGACGATAACTGGTGGAGCTTGTGGCGGCATTAGAGGTCACAATGAAGGTATCGCCGTCCGCTCGCAGGCCTCTTCCCCATGACCGAAACCGCCAATGCTTCATCCTCCCCTCCATCCGCGACTCAGACCGCGGAGCTGGGCAAGGGGCTCGGGCATGACGACATCTTTTTCGCCGCCGTGAAGAAGACCCGGATGCCGATGATCGTGACGGATCCGCACCAGCCGGACAATCCGATCATCTTCGCCAACGAGTCCTTCCTGCGCACCACCGGCTACGCGCTGGAGGAGGTCATGGGTCGCAATTGCCGCTTCCTGCAGGGACCCGACACTCGTCCGGAACATATCGCCGAAATCCGCAACGCCCTGCGCGAGCAACGCGACTGCGACATCGAATTGCTGAACTACCGCAAGGACGGCTCGACCTTCTGGAATGCGCTGTTCATCTCGCCGGTATTCGATCCCCAGGGCGAGTTGCTCTACTACTTCGCCTCGCAGTTGGACGTCTCCCGCCGCCGCGATGCGGAAGACGCCCTGCGCCAGGCGCAGAAGATGGAAGCCCTCGGCCAGCTCACGGGCGGCATCGCCCACGACTTCAACAACCTGCTGCAGGTGATGGTCGGCTACCTGGATATCCTGAGGATCAATCTGGACCGCCCGGAGCTGGACAAGGACAAGGCCAAGCGCCACGTCGACAACACCCGCGATGCGGTGAATCGGGCAGCCACCCTGACCCAGCAGCTGCTCGCCTTCGCTCGCAAGCAACGCCTGACCGGGCGAGCGGTGGACCTGAACAAGCTCATCAATACCCGCCAGGGGCGCCTGGCGCAGGCGCTGGGCGGCCCTTTCCGCTTCATCTTCCGGCCGGCACCGGCACTGTGGAATTGCCGTCTCGATCCGATCCAGTTGGAGACGGCGCTGCTCAATATCATCGACAACGCCCGGCTGGCCATGCAGGAGCGCGGCACCGGCACCCTGACCCTGGAAACCCTCAACGTCGAGGTCAATGCCCAGGACCTGGCCCACGGCGGCCTGGCTCAAGGGCACTATGTCTGCATCGCCCTGACCGATACCGGTGGCGGAATGTCCACCGACATCCTCGGCCGCGCCCTGGACCCCTTCTTCACCACCCGCGACGAGGGCCAGGGTAGCGGGCTGGGGCTGTCCATGGTCTATGGCTTTCTCAAGCAGTCGGGCGGCCTGGTGAGGCTCTATTCCGAGGTCGGCATAGGCACCTCGGTGCGCCTCTACTTCCCGGTCTCCGAAGAGGAAGCACGGGAGCACCCGACACCCCTGCCGACGCCGCACGAGGATGGCGGTGGCTCCGAGACCATTCTGGTGGTGGACGACAGACCGGACGTGGCGGCCCTGGCCCAGGCCATCCTGGAGGAAACCGGCTACCAGGTGCTGGTCGCGCACAATGGCCAACAGGCCCTGGATGTCCTCGCGCGCGAACCCGCCATCGACCTGTTGTTCAGCGACCTGATCATGCCCGGCGGCATGAATGGCGTGATGTTGGCCAAGGAAGCCCAGCGGCGGCAACCCAAGCTGCGCATCCTGCTGACCACGGGCTATGCCAATAACGCCCTGGAACTGGAGGAAGGCAATGGCGAACGCTTCCCCATCCTCAACAAGCCCTATGGCCGCCAGGATCTGACCCGCTGGATCCGCCGCATGCTGGACGACGCCCAGCCATGAGGGACGAGGCCCTGGAGCACGAGCCTGCCAGTTGCGACACCGGGCAGGATGGCCCGGTGGACCTCCAGAGCTTTCTGGCCTGCCTGGAGCGGGTGGGCAACAGCCCCAGTCAGGTCTCGGTGCAACACCTGATCGATGCCATCGGCAGCCGCTCTTTCGGCCCCATGATTCTCTTGCCAGGGGTACTGGCCATCTCGCCGCTGACCGGCATTCCCGGTATCGCCACCGCCATCGCCGTCTTCGTGATGCTGGTGAGTGGTCAGCTGTTGCTGGGGCGCGACCACTTCTGGTTGCCGCCCTGGGTACTACGGCGCTCGGTGTCGCGCGGCAAGCTGCGCAAGTCGCTGCGGCTGCTGCAGAAACCCGCGCGCTGGGTGGACAAGGTAGTGAAGTCCCGGCTGCGGGTGCTCACCTCACGGCCGGCGCACTTCGTCACCGCCCTGCTCTGCATCCTGATCGCCGCGACCATGCCGGTGCTGGACCTGGTGCCCTTCGCCAACACCACGGCAGGCCTGGCGCTGACCTCCTTCGCCCTGTCGCTGATCGCCCGCGATGGCTTGCTGTTCCTGCTGGCGCTGGGTTTCTGCACCGGTATCGTCTGGTTCATCCTGGAGCTTCTGGTGTTTTGAGCGCCCGCCTGCCCCTGGTCTATCACGAGGACTACAGTCCGCCCTTCCCCGCCAGCCATCGCTTTCCGATGGAAAAATTCCGCCTGCTGCACGAGCACCTGGGCGCGACCGGCATCCTGGGCGCGGACAACTGGCAGCGCCCCGAACGCTGCCCGGACGAGTTGCTGAGGCTGGCCCATGCGCCGGACTACATCGACGCCTTCCAGGCCGGCGAACTGGCGCCGCCGCTGCAGCACCAACTGGGCTTGCCCTGGAGCGAAGCCCTGGTCTGCCGCACCCTCCGCGCGGTGGGCGGCTCCTTGCTCACCCTGGAGCTGGCGCTGCGCCACGGCCTGGCCTGTCATCTCGCCGGTGGCACCCATCATGCGCATCATGACCATCCGGCTGGCTTCTGCATCTTCAACGACCTGGCGATCCTGGCGCTGTCGCTGCTGGAAAGCGGTCGCGCCGGTCGGGTACTGATCCTGGACTGCGACGTCCACCAGGGTGATGGCACGGCGCGCATCCTCGCCGAGGTCCCGGACGCCATCACCGTCTCCCTGCACTGCGCCACCAACTATCCGGCGCGCAAGGCCCAAAGCGACTGGGACATCCCGCTGCCACGCGGCCTGGATGACGCCGGCTATCTGCAGGTGCTCGACCAGGCCCTGGGTTATCTGCTGCCGCTCTACCAGCCCGACGTGGTGCTCTATGATGCCGGGGTAGACGTGCACCGCGATGATGCCCTGGGCTATCTGGACCTGACCGACGCCGGCCTCGCGGCCCGTGACGGCCTGGTCTTGCGGCGCTGCCTGGCGGTAGATACACCGGTGGTAGGGGTGATCGGTGGCGGCTATTCGGCCGACCGCCTGGCCCTGGCCCGCCGCCACGGCATCCTTCATCACACGGCGACCCAGGTCTGGCATGAGCTGGGCCTGAATTGAACGGAGTTTTCATGAGCAAGACTGTCAAGACATCTGAATCCAGCCAAGCACGCCTGGCGGTGCTGATCGATGCCGATAATGCGCCGGCCGCCATCGTCGATGGCCTCATGGCCGAGATCGCCCGCTTCGGCGTGGCCAGCGTCAAGCGTATCTATGGCGACTGGACCCAGCCGCAACTGAACAGCTGGAAGAAGGTGCTGCTCGACCATTCGATCCAGCCCGTGCAGCAATTCGGCTACACCAAGGGCAAGAACGCCACCGACAGCGCCCTGATCATCGACGCCATGGACCTGCTCTACACCCGCCGTTTCGACGGCTTCTGCCTGGTCTCCAGCGACAGTGACTTTACCCGCCTCGCGGCGCGGCTGCGCGAGGAAGGACTGACGGTCTATGGCTTCGGCGAGGAAAAGACTCCGGATCCCTTCGTCTCGGCCTGTGATCGCTTCATCTATACCGAGATCCTCAGGTCCAAGCCGCGGGAAGAACCGCGCGAAGCCGCCAGCACGTCCGACAAACCGGCCACCACCAACCGTGGCAAGCCCAAGCTGAGCACCATTCTCAAGCTCATCGAACAGGCCGTGGAAGACGCCTCGGACGAGGGCGGCTGGGCCAATCTGGGCCTGGTCGGCACCAACCTGGGCAAGGTGCGTCCGGACTTCGACGCCCGCCTCTATGGACATCGCAAGTTCAGCGGCCTGGTCAAGGCCCACGGCGATCGTTTCGAGGTTCAGGAACGCGATCCTGCTGACCGCAGTGCCGGCAAGGCGGTCTACATCCGCAACCGCTAGCCCGCTCCGCCTGCCCGGCTCTGGCCCGGGCAATGGCGGCGAAAGTCGTCGATCAGCCGTTATCCAGAGGCTATACCACCGGTCTGACGCCGCGGAACTGCTCGCTTCGCGGCGATCTCCACCCTAGGAGAATCCCGCCCTACGGAGACCGCCCATGCGAGCCTTGACCTACCACGGTGCCCACGACGTCCGCGTCGATACCGTTGCTGACCCCATCATCCAGGACGCCGACGACATCGTCCTGCGGGTGACCGCCACGGCCATCTGCGGCTCCGACCTGCATCTCTATCGCGGCAAGATTCCCACCGTCGAACACGGTGACATCTTCGGCCACGAATTCATGGGCATCGTCGAGGAAACCGGGCCGGCGGTCACTGCCGTGCAGAAGGGCGACCGGGTGGTGATCCCCTTCGTCATCGCGTGCGGCAGCTGTTTCTTCTGCAACCAGGATCTCTACGCAGCCTGCGAGACCACCAACACCGGCCGCGGCGCCATCCTCAACAAGAAGCAGATTCCGCCAGGCGCGGCGCTGTTCGGCTTCAGCCATCTCTATGGCGGGGTGCCGGGTGGGCAGGCCGAGTACGTGCGCGTACCCAAGGCCAACACCGGCCCGTTCAAGGTGCCCGGCACCCTGGCCGACGAGAAGGTGCTGTTCCTCTCCGACATCCTGCCTACCGCCTGGCAGGCCGTGCTCAATGCCGGCATCGGCCAAGGCTCCAGCATCGCCATCTATGGCGCCGGGCCGGTTGGCCTGCTGTCCGCGGCCTGCGCCCGGATGCTGGGCGCCGAGCGCATCTTCATGGTCGATCACCATCCCTATCGCCTGGCCTATGCCCAGCAGACCTATGGCGTCATCCCCATCAATTTCGACGAGGACGATGACCCAGCCGCGACCATCATCGAGCAGACGCCCGGCAAGCGTGGCGTCGATGGCGTGGTGGATGCCGTGGGCTTCGAGGCCAAGGGCAGCACCACCGAGACCATCCTCGCCAACCTCAAGCTGGAAGGCAGCAGCGGCAAGGCCCTGCGCCAATGCATCGCCGCGGTGCGTCGCGGCGGCACCGTGAGCGTCCCAGGCGTCTATGCCGGCTTCATCCACGGCTTCCTGTTCGGCGATGCCTTCGACAAGGGCCTGACCTTCAAGATGGGCCAGACCCACGTGCAGCGCTATCTGCCGGAGCTGCTCGAACACATCGAGCGCGGCGACCTGGCGCCAGAGGCCATCATCACCCACCGGATGTCCCTGGAGCAGGCGGTCGAGGGCTACAAGATCTTCGACAAGAAGCAGGAGGACTGCCGCAAGGTGATCCTCACGCCGGGGCGTACCGAGCCGATCATTCCCGAGAGTCTGGAAGAGCCCCTGGCAGCGCCGCTGGGGCAGGCCGGCGTGGTCTAAGCGCGTCGCGTACAATGGCGGCTTTCCGTTTTGCTGGATGCCGCCATGCCTCTCTCCCCTTCCACCCCTGCCGTTGCTGTCATCGGCGGTGGCCCTGCCGGGCTGATGGCGGCCGAGACCCTGGCCGCTGCGGGCATTCCAGTGGATCTCTTCGATGCCATGCCCTCGGTGGGCCGTAAGTTCCTGCTGGCCGGTGTTGGCGGCATGAACATTACCCACGCCGAAGACCAGGCCGCCTTTCGCCAGCGTTATCGCGAGCGTGAGGCGGGCGTGGGCCAGTGGCTCGATGGCTTCGACAGCGACGCCCTGCGCGCCTGGATTCATGAGCTGGGGATCGAAACCTTCGTCGGCACCTCGGGGCGGGTCTTCCCCACCGACATGAAGGCCGCTCCCCTGCTGCGCGCCTGGCTGCATCGCTTGCGTGACCAGGGCGTGCGCATCCATACGCGTAGTCGCTGGCTGGGTTGGGACGCCAAAGGCAGCCTACGCCTGGCTACTCCGGAGGGTGAACGAGCCCTCCAGCCCCAGGCTTGCGTCCTGGCGCTGGGCGGTGGCAGTTGGCCCCGCCTGGGCTCGGATGGCGCCTGGCAGGCCCTGCTGGCGGCACGTGGCATCGAGTTGCGTGGGCTGGAACCGGCCAATTGTGGCTTCGAAGTCACTGGCTGGAGCGACTTCCTCAAGATCCGCCATGCGGGCGCACCGATCAAGCCAGCCACCCTCGCCCTGCCTGGCCAGCCGCCGCGCCAGGGTGAGTTCGTGCTGACCGAAACGGGGATCGAAGGCAGTCTGGTCTATGCGCTGTCCGCCGAGATCCGCACGGCCATTGAACGCGACGGCCAGGCGACCCTGACCCTGGACCTCGCACCGCAGCGTGACCTCGCCGATCTCGGCCGCGCCCTGGCCAAGCCACGGGGTAGCCAGTCCCTCGCCAGTCATCTGCGCCGTCACGCCGGGATCGATGGCGCCCGGGCCGCCCTGCTCCGCGAGCTGGCCCCGCCAGAGGCCTTCCAGGACATGACCCGGCTGGCCCAGGCCTGCAAGGCCGTGCCCCTCACCGTGGTGAGACCGCGGCCGCTGGCCGAGGCCATCAGCAGCGCCGGAGGCGTCCCCCTGGAAGCCCTGGATGACGGCTTGATGCTCAAGCAACTGCCCGGCGTCTTCTGCGCCGGCGAGATGCTCGACTGGGAAGCGCCCACCGGCGGCTATCTGCTCACGGCCTGCTTCGCCAGCGGGCGTGCGGCGGGTCAGGGCGTGCTGCGCTGGCTGGCCGGCCGCTAGCGTCAGGCCGGGCGCTCGACGAACTCGGTGGCCGGTGAGCCATCGGCATTGTGCTGGCGGATCACCGCCGGCCGCCCTTCCTCGTCCAGCAGCACTTGGCCGATGCCGGCGCCGTTCCACAACCGCTCGCCGGCCTCGCGGCGATCCGGCAGGCGTGGCTGCAGCTCCCAGCGACGGCGCTTGGTGAAGCCATTGAGCGGCGACCAGGGCGCATAGAGCCAGCGGTTGAGCCGGTCCAGGGTGGCCAGCAGGCGCGGTGGGAATTCGTTCTTGATGCCGCTGCTGGTGATCTGCCAGAGCCGCGGCTCGCCGCGACGATCACGGATGCGGATGTCGTAGACGAAGGAATAATGCACGTCGCCGGAAAGCACCACGTAGTTGCCCGGGGTACGGCGGTGGCGAAAGATGTTGAGCATGGTCTTGGCCGCGCCGGGGTGGGCCATCCAGTTCTCGGCATCCACCATCAGCGGCTGCCCGAACCAGGTGAAGATGCGCTGCACCGCCTCGATCAGCTTGACGCCGAACAGGGGTGCGGCCGAGACGATCACCGCCGAGGGATGATCCAGCAGGTCCTGCTGCAACTCGCACAGGGCCTCCCAGTCCATGAGTCCCGAGGGGTGTTCCAGGCGGCGCTCGCTGCGCCAGCGGCGCGTGCGGGTGTCCAGCACGATCAGCGGCGGCTCGGTCTTGAGCACATAGTGCCAACCCTGGAACCGCAGTAGATCGTCGATGCACTGATTCTGCGTCTGGCAGTCCAGCTTGCCGTCGTCCCCCGCCGTGGCCAACAGGCAAGCCGTGGCGGCCAGGGGCTCCGCCACCGATTCCGGGGCGTTGCCCCAGGCCTGGCAGAGCAGATAGGCCAGCAGCGCGTTGCCGAGGATGCGCCGGGAAAAGGGATGGCCGTAGGCGGTTTCCTCCCAGCGCGCGGACAGATTCCAGTCGTCGGTGACGTCATGGTCGTCGAAGATCATCAACGTCGGGACCCAGGCCAGGGCCCGTGCAGCCTGGGGCAGGGTCGCGACGAAGCCTTCGATGCAGCGTGATTCGGCGGCGTAACGTTCACGGTCCCTGGCGTCCAGCGCCGGTGGCACGACCTCGATCAGGGTCCAGGGCGTCGGTGACCAGCAGAGCAGATAGAGCGCCAGCACCTCGCTCAGGGTCACCAGGTGATTGTGGGCATTGGTGGAGGTGAAGATCGGCTTTTCCACCCCGCCGAAGAATTTCTCGCGCAGCGCCCGGTTGGACTTGAAGGCCGGCAGCAGGTCTTCGCGGTGATAGAGGTTGGCGGCGTGGGCCATCAGCGCCTCGCTGTCCGCCACCACCGCGCCTTCGAGGAACTCGCCATGCAGGCCGAGGCGGCGAATCAGCGCCTGCACCGCCAGCAGCATGGGCCCGGCCACGTCGTCGGCATAGACCTGGTCACCGGTGAGCAGCAGCGCTGCTGGCCGCTCGTGGGGTGTGGCACAGCCCTGCAGCAGGCGATCTACCGCGATCAGGCCATCGGCCGAGGCGTGGTGGGGCTTGCGGCAGGAGCCATGGAGCAGGTGATCGAAGCGCGCGCGCAGCACCAGGCATGGCAGGTCGCCCTCGACGGAGAGCAGGTGCGGCGCCCAGTCGCGGATCCCCCCCGAGGGTAGCTGGACGTCGTAGTGGATGAAGGACTCGACCGGCAACTCGCTGTCTGGCCGGACGTCGATCAACTGCAGATAGGCATGCTCGCCCAGACGCAGGCACCGAACCTCGCGCTGAGTCCCAAGCTCGGTCGCTCCAAGCCATAGCCGCGGGACAGGCGCCTCGGCCGTGGTGGTCACCAGCCAGAGCAGCAACCGGGAGGCCTCCGTGCGCCGCAGCAGCGGGCCGGCCAATACCGGGGGCAAGGTAGGGGTAGCGCTCATGGGGTCTCCTGTAGCCGCAGAACTGACCACTATGCCGCGCCGGGATTCAGCCTGCAGCCGCCGCTTGGCTACAAAGTTTGAGCACGCGTCACAGTCGGCCTAGAATTCGCTCCCTTTTCGTCGCCTTCCGGGCCCGTCATGACCTTTGCCGACCTCGGCCTCATAGATCCGCTGCTGCAGGCGCTCACCGCCCTGGAGCACAGCTCCCCCACTCCCATCCAGCGCCAGGCCATCCCCGCGGTGCTGGCCGGTCGCGATCTGCTGGCCGCCGCCCAGACCGGCACCGGCAAGACCGGCGCCTTCGGGCTGCCGCTGCTGCAGCGACTGGTGCAGGAAGGCCCGGCAGTGGCGCCCAACCACATTCGCGCCCTGATCCTCACCCCGACCCGCGAGCTGGCCGAACAGGTCCACGCCAGTCTGCGCGACTATGCCCAGCACCTGCCCCTGCGCACCGCGGTGGCCTATGGTGGCGTCAGCATCAATCCGCAGATGATGAAGCTGCGCAAGGGCGTGGACGTGCTGGTGGCGACGCCGGGCCGGCTGCTCGACCTGTTCAGCCAGAACGCGGTGCGCTTCGATCAGGTACAGGTGCTGGTGCTGGACGAAGCCGATCGCATGCTCGACCTGGGCTTTTCCCGGCAGCTGGGCGAGCTGTTCGTCATGCTGCCGCGCAAGCGCCAGACCCTGCTGTTCTCGGCGACCTTCTCCGACGCCGTACGCCAGCTGGCCGCCCCGGTGCTGCGTGATCCCCAGACCCTCGACGTCAGTCCGCGCAATACCGCCGCGGTCACCGTCAAGCAGTGGGTGGTGCCCGTCGACAAGAAGCGCAAGACGGAGCTCTTCCTGCACCTCTATCGCAGTGGTCGTCGCCAGCAGGTGCTGGTGTTCGCCAAGACCCGCAAGGGCGTCGAGCAACTGGTGGAGGCCTTGCAGGCCGAAGGCCTGGCGGCGGAGTCCATCCATGGCGACAAGCCGCAGCCGGCGCGCCTGCGCGCCCTTGCCCGCTTCAAGGCCGGCGAGGCCGACATCCTGGTCGCCACCGACGTGGCCGCCCGTGGCCTGGACATCCAGGACCTGCCGCTGGTGGTCAACCTGGACCTGCCCATCGTCGCCGAGGATTATGTCCACCGCATCGGCCGCACCGGTCGCGCCGGTAACCAGGGCCAGGCGGTATCCCTGGTCTGCGCCGATGAGGTCGAGCAACTGGCGGCCATCGAGACCCTGATCGGCCAGATCCTGACGCGCCGCGACGAGCCGGATTTCATCCCCGACCACCGCGTCCCCCAGACCGGTCCGGGCGGCCTGGTCATGAAGAAACCCAAGAAGCCGAAGAAACCCAAGGTCGGCGGACCGGTATCCGACAAGCCCCTGGGCCGCTGGGTGGAAGACGGCAAACCCAAGGTCAAGTCGGTGCGCAAGTCACCCGGCTTCGGCAAGCCACGCAAGAAGCCCTGAGGCTCGGCATGACCCGTAGCCCGGAAAACCGCGTAGCGTTTTCCGGGGATGGACTCTTCAGGGTCACGCCGTGGTGGATGAGGATACGCCGTCATCACGACACTGTGCATGGGGGACAGGAGGTGGTGCCCCTGGCGGCGGGTGATCGCTGCCTTATCGCGGCCATGGCGGCGATAAGACAGTTGCTCCTACGGGCGGGTATGACGGCTGATCGCAAGCTTGCCGGGGCTGAAGTAGATCAACGCCTGCTCGGCTAGCCCCCTCTCCCCTCGGGAGAGGGCTGGGGTGAGGGCGACCTTCGCCACGAAGCCCGCAGTGGAAAAGGCTGCGCCGTTTTCCACGCTACGGCGCCACGGGTAGTTGATGGAGACCCCTGTAGCCATAAGACAGTTGCGCCTACGGGCCGCCGTAGATTGGGTCGAGACGGCTCCCTCGTCGAAGCCCAACATTGTCGGCACCCCGGGGCGCTGTTGGGCTTCACTGCGCGCAACCTACGGCGGCCCGTAGGAGCGGCCCCTGGCCGCGATATGACCACGACGCCTGAACAAGGCTGCGCCGTTGTCCACCGCTAGTGTCGGCTACTCCGCCAACCGCCAGGTCGTCCCGCCCTTGCCATCTTCCAGCACCACGCCCAGGGCGGTGAGCTGGTCGCGGATGCGGTCGGATTCCGCCCAGTTCTTTTCGGCGCGTGCGGTCAGGCGCGCCTGGATCAGCGCCTCGACCTCGGTCGCATCCACCCGGCCCGCCGCATCGGCGCGCAGGAAGGCTTCCGGCTCCAGCTGCAGCACGCCCAGGACATCGCCCAGCTCGCGCAGACGCCCGGCCAGGCCAGCCGCGGCGGCAGGATCGCTCTCGCGCAAGCGGTTGACCTCGCGCGCCAGCTCGAACAGCACGCCACAGGCGCCAGCGGTGTTGAAGTCGTCGTCCATGCACTGGGCGAAGCGCTCGACGTAGCTTTCGCCACCCTGGGCCGGCGCCTGGGGCAGGCCCTTGAGCGAATGATAGAAACGCTCCAGGGCGCCCTTGGCTTCGCGCAGGTTGTCTTCCGAATAATTGATCGGACTGCGGTAGTGGCTGGCGATCAGCAGGTAGCGCACCACCTCGGGGTGATACTTCTCCAGCACCTCGCGCAGGGTGAAGAAGTTGCCCAGGGACTTGGACATCTTCTCGCCGTTGATGGTGATCATCCCGCAGTGCAGCCAGGCGTTGGCGTAGGGCTTGCCGGTAGCCGCCTCGCTCTGGGCGATCTCGTTCTCGTGGTGCGGGAACTCCAGGTCGTTGCCGCCGCCGTGGATGTCGAAGGTATCGCCCAGGCAGCAGGTGGACATCACCGAGCACTCGATGTGCCAGCCCGGACGCCCCGCCCCCCAGGGCGATGGCCAGCTCGGCTCGCCCGGCTTGGCGCCCTTCCACAGCACGAAGTCCAGGGGATCTTCCTTGGCCTCGCCCGGCTCGATGCGAGCGCCGATACGCAGGTCCTCGACGCGCCGCCGCGACAGCTTGCCGTAGCCGGCGAAGCGGTTGACCCGGTAGTAGACGTCGCCATTGCCGGGGGCATAGGCATAGCCCTTGTCGATCAGGGTCTGGATCATGGCGTGCATGCCATCGATATGATCGGTGGCACGCGGCTCCTGGTCCGGCTTCTTGATGTTCAGCCGTGCCTCGTCCTCGTGCATCGCGTCGATCATCCGCGCCACCAGGTCGGTGAAGGGCTCACCGTTGGCGTTGGCGCGGTTGATGATCTTGTCGTCGATATCGGTGATGTTGCGCACATAGGTCAGGTCGTAACCGCTATGGCGCAACCAACGGGTGATGACGTCGAAGGCCACCATGCTGCGGCCATGGCCCAGGTGGCAGTAGTCGTAGACGGTCATGCCGCAGACGTACATCCGTACCTGGCCCGGCACCAGGGGCGTGAAGGCTTGCTTGGTCTTGGTCAGGGTGTTGTAGAGGTGCAGTGCCATCATTGCCCCCAGGAATCGCGCAGGGTCACGGTGCGGTTGAACACCGGCTTGCCGGGCGTCGAATCCTTGGGATCGACGCAGAAGTAGCCCTCGCGCTCGAACTGGAAGCGGTCTTCCGGTTGGGCCTGGGCCAGCGACGGCTCGGCGCGGCAGCCGGTGAGCACCACCAGGGAATCGGGATTGATGTTGTCGAGGAAGCTGCCGCCCTCTTCGCTTTTCTCCGGCTGCGCCGAGCGGAACAGGCGATCATAGAGGCGTACCTCGCACTCCACGCTGCCCTCGGCCGGCACCCAGTGGATCACGCCCTTGACCTTGCGGCCCTCGGGGTTCTTGCCCAGGGTGTCCGGATCGTAGCTGCAGCGCAGTTCGACGACCTTGCCGTCGGCGTCCTTGATGGCTTCATCGGCGCGAATCACATAGCTGCCGCGCAGGCGCACCTCGCCGCCCGGCTCCAGGCGCTTGTAGCCCTTGGGCGGGTTCTCTTCGTAGTCACCCTGGTCGATGTACAGTTCGCGGGTGAAGGGCAGCTGGCGCACGCCCAGATCCTGCTTGGGATGGCGCGCCAGTTCCAGGTTCTCCACCTGGCCCTCGGGGTAGTTGGTGATCACCACCTTGAGCGGCCTCAGCACGCACATGGCGCGCGGGGCGTTCTGGTCCAGGTCCTCGCGGATGGCAAACTCCAGCATGGCCACGTCGACCACGCCGTTGGAGCGGGTCACGCCGATCATCTCGCAGAAGTTGCGGATGGACGCCGGGGTATAACCGCGACGACGATAGCCCGACAGGGTCGACATGCGCGGATCGTCCCAACCGTTCACATGACCTTCATCCACCAGTTGCTTGAGCTTGCGCTTGCTGGTGACGGTGTAGTTCAGGTTGAGGCGGGCAAATTCATACTGGCGCGGCTGGGCCGGCACCGGCAGCTTGGCCAGGAACCACTCGTACAGCGGACGATGGTCCTCGAACTCCAGGGTGCAGATGGAGTGGGTCACGCCTTCCAGGGCATCGGACTGGCCATGGGTGAAATCGTAGCTCGGATAGATGCACCAGGCATCGCCGGTCTGGTGGTGATGGGCGTGGCGGATGCGATAGAGGATGGGATCGCGCAAATTCATGTTGGGCGAAGCCATGTCGATCTTGGCGCGCAGCACCTTTTCGCCGTCCTTGAACTCACCGGCCTTCATGCGGGCGAAGAGGTCCAGGTTCTCGGCCACGGAGCGGTCGCGGAAGGGGCTGTTGCGCCCCGGCTCGGTGAGGTTGCCCCGGTATTCGCGGGCCTGCTCGGGAGTGAGGTCGCAGACGTAGGCCAGGCCCTGCTCGATCAGATCCACCGCCCAGGCGTAGAGCTGGTCGAAGTAGCTGGAGGCGTAGCGCACCTCGCCGGCCCAGTCGAAGCCCAGCCAGTGCACATCGCTCTTGATGGCGTCGATGTATTCCTGGTCTTCCTTGGCCGGGTTGGTGTCATCGAAGCGCAGATGGCAGTCGCCGCCGAACTCCTTGGCCAGGCCGAAGTTCACGCAGATCGACTTGGCGTGGCCGATGTGCAGATAGCCATTGGGCTCCGGGGGAAAACGGGTGATGATCTTGGCCTGCTTGCCGGCGTCCAGGTCAGCCTGGACGATCTGCCGCAGGAAATGCGCGGGGGCGGCTTTGGCGGCGGTGGACGAGTCGGAAGTCGGCTTGCTCATGGGATCCTTAACTGGGCAGACGCACGGCCAGGGTAGGCCGGGCAAAGGTAAACCCGTATCATAGCCCAACCCGTCAAGTCCCGGCGAAACCCTTGAGGCCCTCGCCGGGTCTGGATGCTGTCCCCCTTAGCTACGGATTCGCTGCCATGATCAAGCTGCACACCAACCACGGCGTCATCACCCTGGAACTCTTCGAGGACAAGGCGCCCGAAACCGCGGCCAACTTCAAGGAATACGTCAAGAGCGGTCACTACGACGGCACCATCTTCCACCGTGTGATCAGCAACTTCATGGTCCAGGGCGGTGGTTTCGAGCCGGGCATGAAGCAGAAGCCGACCCG
>Ga0157371_10001910_pt1 | contig 20840 bp, 16 predicted proteins | sample C45metaG_FD_113462 | JGI IMG/M metagenome (GOLD analysis project Ga0157371, IMG submission 113462) | Corn rhizosphere microbial communities from Kellogg Biological Station, Michigan, USA - C4-5 metaG | ecosystem: Host-associated > Plants > Roots > Rhizosphere > Soil | place: USA: Michigan...
CAGATAGGGATTGTCGCGCCGGATGGTGAAGGAGGCCAACGACTGCCCCCCGCCGCTGTTGTACTGGAACTCGGCGATCGAGGCCTCGGCATAGCCGCTCAGGGATGGGCTGAACTGATAGCCGAACCGCCCATAGGCGTTGCGACGCGCGGTCCTGGGTTCCAGCATCTGGCTGGATGTCAGATCCGAACCGCTGCCGCCCTGCATCCGGGTGCTGGACACCAGCGAGCCGTAGCTGAACGGCGACGGGGCCCCGTTCAGCCCGAACTGGACGCCCTTCAGCGGCCCTGAATTGATCACCCCGCCCGGCGACATGTTGGAATAATAGGCGTTCGGGACGAACAGGTTTCGCGGTTCGTCATTGGTCGCCGTATAGGCCGGATTGGGGATGACGCCCCAGGATTCCGCCCCCCAGCGACGGCTGCCCACGGTCGCGATCCCGTCGTTCTCGGCGATCTCGCCCGAAACCAGCAGATGGCCGCGATCATCCAGCACCTTGCGGCCATAGGCGAAGGAAACCATCCCGTTCTTGCGGTCGCCCTCGTCGGTGGCGCCTCCCTGAACCGTGGCCTTGAACCCTTCGAGCGTGTGATCCAGTCGCAGATTGACCACGCCCGCCACGGCGTCCGAGCCCCAGGCCGCCGATGCGCCGCCGGTCACGATATCCACGCCGCTGATCAGGGCCTGCGGAATCTGGCCGATGTCCACGCCGCCCTGAACCTGGGAGTTCACGTATCGCTTGCTGTCGACCAGAACGAGCGTCCGATTGAAGCCCAGGCCGCGCAGATCAAGGTAGTTGCCGCCGTGGGAGCTCAGGGTCGACGAACTGGACGGCGTCAGGGAGGGCCGGACGGACGGCATTTCGTTGATCGCATCCGCCACGTTCAACGGCGCGCTGCGCGCTATGGACTCCGCCGTCAGGACCGTGGTCGGCGTGGGGGCCTGGAAGCCGTCACGGGACACCCGCGACGCGGTCACGACGATGTCGTCGACGCTGGCGGCAGCCTCCTGCGGGTGCGCCGGCGTCCCGGTCTGGGCCAGGGCTGGAACGGCGATCACGAGAGCCGTCAGGCTTGCGGCAGTGAAAAGTCCGACTCGGGCGAAGCGCGGCATGGCTGATCCTTGAATGGCGGTCTGACGGGTCTGCAAGCGCCTGCCTCGCGCCCCAAACCGGAGGCGTTTCGCGATCCGACATCCTCAGGTCGCGATGAGACCGGCAACGCTTGCAAGAGCACCAAAAAATACCTTTCGACCCCTGTCAAATGGACCTTTGCAGCAATCCTGACCCAAGATTTGAACTGAAAGAGGTGAAAACGACCCAATAACGCGATTGCGGGCGGTTTTCTTCGAATGATCGGGCGATCGGGGACGGCGATGAAAGGATGGTGACATCTTGAAGGGATGGCGGTCGGTGAACCTGTTTTGCCTCTGCGCCTTCCGACGGACCGCCATTGTCGCAAATTCGCCACAGTTCGACGACCGCCAGAGCGCCGTGAGCCTAGGCGGCATGGTTCATCCACCAACGGACGGCAGCCTTCGCCAAGGCCCGGCTGGTGTCGATCGTGCGCACGCCGCCATCGTCGAAGGCGACAGGAATTTCAGTGCAGGCCAGGGCGCAGGATTCGGCGCCCGCCCGGGTCAAGGCCGCATGTGCGGCCGCGAACCGCATCCGCGCCCTCTCGACGCGCCCGGCCTTCACATCGGCGATGCCGAGATCGATGCGCTGTTGAACGCCGTCGTCGGGCAGGACCAGGGCGACGCCGTGTCGGGCCAGCACGGGTCCATAGAAGCCGGCCGCCACCGTGCCTCGCGTGGCCATGAGGCCCAGCGTCTTGATCCCGGCACGGCTCGCCTCGTCCGCCACAGCCTCAGCGATATGCAGCAGAGGTCGGGCGCTTTGCGCGGCGATGGCGGAGGCCCAGGCATGAGCGGTGTTGCACGGCATGACCAGGGCCAGACTGCCCGCGTTGCGGAGTCCCTCCGCCGCTTTCAGCAAGGCGTCCAGCGGCGAACTCGCCCCCGCCACAAGCGCGGCCGTGCGATCCGGCGCGGCGCAATCGCCCCAGACCAATACGGGCACATGGTCCTGATCGCGGGCGGCGGGAGTCTCTTCGGCCAGTTTGCGTAGAAAGTCCGCAGTCGCCAGCGGCCCCATGCCGCCGATAACGCCCAGAAAGCCTGTCATGACGGTCGTCCGATCAGACGTGAAGTTCGGTCTTCACGGCGACGACCTCCTCGCCAGGCAGATCGTCCAGTTCGCCTTCCCATTTGGCGACGACGGCGGCGGCGACGGAGTTGCCCACCACATTGGTCGCCGACCGGCCCATGTCGAGCAGGTGATCGACGCCCAGCACCAGGGCGATCCAGCTTTCCGGCAGACCGAAATAGGTCAGGGTCGCCATGATGACCACCAGGGACGCCCGCGGTACGCCGGCTATGCCCTTGGATGTCACCATCAACAGCAGCAGCAGGAAGATCTGGTCGTGCATCTCCAGATGAACGCCGTGGGCCTGAAGGATGAAGAGGGTCGCGAAGGTGCAGTAGAGCATCGATCCGTCCAGATTGAACGAATACCCCAGCGGCAGGACGAAACTGACGATGCGCCGGCGCACGCCCACCTTTGGCAGGGCCTCGAGGATGCGGGGATAGGCGGCTTCCGAACTCGCGGTCGAAAACGCCAGCAGGGTCGGGGTGCGGATCGCCCGGAACAAAGGCTTCACGCGCCGTCCCAGGAACGCCAGACCCGCCAGGAACAACAGCCCCCAGAGCAGGGCCATGGCGCCATAGAAGCCCAGCACGAACCGCGCATAGACAGCCAGCATCTCCAACCCCTGACTGGCGATGGCCGAGGCCAGAGCGGCGAAAATGGCGAGCGGCGCCAGGGCCATGACGAAATTCGTCACCTTCAGCATGATGGCGGCCGCCTGTTCGACGAGATGCAGGATCGCCGGGGCCTTGTCATCCAAGGCCGCGACGGCGGTCCCCACGAACAGGGAGAAGACCACGATCTGCAGGATTTCATTTCTCGCCAGGGCGTCGAAGATCGAGGTCGGCACCAGATGCGTGATGAAGCCCGACAGCGAAAAGGCCGATCCGGGAGCGGGCGGGGCGGAAGCAGTCGCCATGGCCGCCTCGTTCAGCATCACCCCTGCGCCGGGCTGCAACAGTTGGACCATCACCAGACCCAGCACCAGGGACACGACGGATGCGGTGACGAACCAACCCATCGTCTTGACGCCGATCCGTCCGACCGCCGCCGCGTCTTCCATATGGGCGATGCCCGCCACCAGGGTGGTGAAGACCAGGGGGGCGATGATCATCTTGATCAAACGAAGAAAGATGTCGGTGATCAGACTCAGGTTTTGCGCCGCAGCCGTCGCCTGGTCGGCCGGCAGGAACCGATTCAAGGCCCAACCCGTCGCAACCCCCAGGATCATGGATCCGATCACGAAATAGGCGAAAAAGCGCTTCATCCCCCGGCAGCTCCAGTCAAGCGACAGCGAGCATTTCGCTGGCCAGACTCGCCTATTCTGATGCTTCAGGACGTGTCAAATGCCGGCTTTTTGGATTATAATTCCAGTCGTTCTCCGAAAACCACATGATCATTCCATTTCGGACATCACCGTGCGCCTTTGGACCTTGTAGCGGCGTTCTCGGTCGCCCAGAGGACATGTCGGTGAAAGAAACACAGCCCATGGCCAGCCCGGAAAAATCCGCAGTTCAGCGCCGGGATTCCGAAATTTCATGCCGAGCATAGGGGCCGAGCCGCATTCGAACTGCCGGCCGGGTCCTGGCAGCGGCGCAGTGGCGCGTCACCGTCTCACGTCAGCGACGCGTCAGAAATGGACATCGCCCCACGCGCCAACCTTGAGCGCTGACTGCGCCGGCCGAACGGTCGTCAGTCGGCTGCAGCATCGCCCTCCGCCGCTGCCAGCTCTGCTTCAACCCAAGCTGCGCGCGAGACCTGTTGCGCGATCGACAGATCGACGCGCCGCCGCTCCACATGATCCAGCCCTGAACCATAGGCTTCCAGGTCGGCGATATTGGCCTTGAGAACAACCAGCAGCCTCGCCAACTGTTCCCGACGCACCGCAGTCGGAAGTTGGGCCCAAAGTCCGGATCGAAGACGAAATGGATCCAGACCCAGTCCGGCAGCGCGATCCAGATCGCAAATCCAGTCGTTCAGCGCGTCAACGCCAGCCGCGGTCAAAGTCAGAGTGTTGCCTTTGCGCGCTGACTTCTGCGCCTCACCGTGGATCAGCCCTTGAGCCGTGAGCCTGCGCATCGCGGGATAAACGGCCCCTGAGCTGGCCGTCCATTCCACTGACGGCGAAGCGAGAAAAGCCTTGCGGACCCTGAAGGCGGTTTGGGCTCCTCGGTGGTGGATTTCCGACAGGATCGCGCCTTCCAGTTCAGTCAGCCTGACGGAGCCTCGAGGACCTTTCGAAACATTCATTTGCGTCACGAGCCCCCAATAGTGCTAATCGCACTATTGCCTGCGATCGGAATATCGATGTCGCTCTTTGCCCCTCATTCCTCGACTAACGCCAGTGGGCGGCCTCTGAGCCGACGAAACTTCCTTCTCGCGACGGCGGCCGCGCCACTGGCGACAGTTCTGCTTCCCGGAGGGATTCAGGCCAATGAACCTGGTGAATCCTGGGGCGTCGATCTGTCCAACCTGAGCCAAACCGTCTCTCCGGGCGACGCCTTCTTTGAGTATGTCAACGAGGGCTGGCTTCGCACCACGGTCAGCCCCGCGGGATATGCTGAGTACGGCGAGATCAACGCCATGTATCTGCGCACCGAAGCTTGGACGAACACCCTTATTCAGGGCGGCCCGGATGGTGGCGAGACGATCGCCGATCCGAAGATCGCCGCCTTGTACGCGAGCTTCATGGACACCGATGCGATCGAACGCCTGGGGACTGCGCCGATCCGTGATGACATTGATGCAATCCTCGCCATACCCGACCATGCTGGCGTCGCGCGATGGATGGCCAAACCCGTCTCGCACGCGATTGTCGGCGCCTATGTGTTTCCGGACGAGACCAATACCCGCCGCACACTGCTGCATCTTGATCAGCAGACCTTGGGCCCGCGCATCCTCGGTCTGCCGTCGAGGATGCACTACGAGGGAGACGGCGGCGACTACCCCGCTCTTCGGACCGCTTATCGCGATCACGTCGTCACGATGCTGGACCTGGCTGGGGTCGCCGGCGCAAACAGCGCCCAGGCGGATGCGGTCGTCGCACTCGAGACCCGTCTGGCCGCCGTTCTGTGGAATGCGGAGCAGTTGCGTGACCGCCGCCTGAACTACCATCTCATGACCCGCGCCGAACTCCTGGCCTATGCGCCAGGGTTCGAATGGAACGCCTATCTCGAAGGCTCGGGCTTCGGCGATGTCGAGGAGGTCGTCCTCAACACCGACACCGCCATCCGGGCCAGCGCCGCCATCTTCGCCGCAACCTCTGTTGAGGATTGGCGCATCTATCTTGCCTTCCACTGGATCCAGAACCTCGCCTATCTTTTGAACGCGGAGGTCCAGGAGGCCAGTTTCGCATTCTACGGTCGAAGGCTCGCCAAACAGCAGGAGCAGAGAAGCCGGCCAGCGCGCGGCATCGGCTTCGTGAACCGCAATCTGCCGGATCTGATCGGCAAGGCCTATGTGGCTGAACATTTCTCAGCCACGCACCGCGACCGGATCGACGCCATGGCGGGTTTCCTCAAACGCGCCTTTGCGACCCGCCTTTCCGACGCCGAGTGGCTCGACGACGCGACCCGCTCGGTCGCCTTGTCCAAGATCGACAAGATGGGCCTTAAGCTCGGCTATCCGGATGTGCTTAGGGACTATGGGGAGGTCGATATCCAGCCGGATGACGCCATCGGCAATCTGCATCGTCTCAATGCAGCGAAGGTGGCAGAGGACCGGCTCCAGTTGGCCGACCCCCGTCATCCTTGGCCTTGGCATCTCGCACCCCAGGCCGTGGATGGCAGCTACAGCCCTCAGTTCAACGCCGTCACCTTCCCCGCCGGCATCCTGCAGGCTCCGGCCTTCAGCCTGGCGGCGGACGCGGCCGTCAACTTCGGCGCCATCGGGGCTGTCCTCGGTCACGAGATGGGGCACGGGTTCGACGATCAAGGCTCGCGCTTCGATGACGAGGGAAACATGCGTGACTGGTGGTCGCCGGGCAGTCGCGCCGCTTTCGAGGCAAGGGCAGAAAAACTGGTGGCGCAATACGACCGCTACGAACCCCTGCCCGGCGTCCATTTGGGCGGAAGGCGGTCGCTTGGCGAAAACCTCGCCGACTTGGTCGGTGTGACCTTAGCCCTAGATGCATTGAGGCTGTACGCGGCGGAAGCCGGAATGGACATGAGCATACGCCTGGACGGCTTCACCGCTGAGCAGCGTTTCTTCCTCGGATGGGCCCAGTTCTGGCGCACCAAGACTACCGACGACGCCCTGCGTCGACAGGCTCAGAGCGGCTACCACTCGCCGGCGCGGTACCGGGTCAACGGGGTCGTTCGCAACCTCGACGCCTGGTACGAAGCGTTCGACGTCGGGCCTGGCGCGGCTCTGTATCTGCCGCCAGATGAAAGAGTTGCGGTTTGGTAGGGCCTCGGCTGCCCGATCCGATCCCGTCGCCGGGCTGAATGCGGACGAAACAGCCTCGCATGTCGAGCTACAGGGCGCGCCGTCACGTCACCTATGCGCCAGCAGCGGGCGTTGAGAGATCGCCATAAAGGCGTCCTAAGCCGCTACGGTTCTCGCGGCGCCGGCATAAAGACGATATGCGTTAGAAATGCCGGATCATATCGATCAATGGGACTGGGCTGAGACGCCTCTGGGCCCGAAAGACACGTGGTCGCCCGCGCTGCGCACGACCTATGACATCATCATGGGAACGGGGTTTGCGGCCTGCGCCACCTGGGGCGACGATCAGACGCTGATCTACAACGCGGCCTACATCCCCTTTCTCGGCGCGCGTCATCCCGCCGCGCTCGGCCAACCGATCCATGAGGTCTGGAGCGACGTCTGGCACGAGATCGCTCCACTGATTGAGCGAGCCAAGGCTGGCGAGCGTGTCTTCCTAGAGAACCTGCGTCTTGAGATGACCCGCAATGGTTATCCGGAAGAGACCTATTGGACCTTCTCGTACAGCGCTCTCCGGGAAGACGGGCGGGTGATGGGCATCCTTGATATCGCCACGGACACGACGGCTGCGGTCCTGGCCGAACGCAATCAGGCCCTGCTGGTTCAGGAAGCGACGCACCGCGTCAAGAACACCCTTTCCATGGTTCAGGCCATCGCCAAACAGAGCTTGCGGGGGTTGGCGGATCGCGCGACTGTGAAGACGTTCGATGAACGGCTTCAGGCTTTCGCCAGCGCCCACGACATTCTCTTCCGCCGCGATTGGGCCGTGGCGGATCTGCAGGAAATCCTCTCGGGCGCCCTCGACAAGATCATCGGGCCGGATCGTTACAGCATCCACGGCCCCGCGACCACGATTTCCGCCCGGGTGGCGCAGACGGCGTCACTGCTCGCTCACGAGCTTGCGACCAACGCTCTGAAGTACGGCGCTCTCACGGCCTCTGAGGGGACGGTCGATCTGACGTGGACGAAAAATCAGGAGGCCCTCGTCATGGTGTGGCGGGAGAGCGGCGGCCCGCCCGCCACGGTACCGATGCGCCGAGGCTTCGGGTCAAAACTGATTGAGGCTGGCCTGACCGGAACCGGGGGCGCGGCATTGCGCTACGAAGAGACGGGTTTGACGGCCGAATTTACGGCCCCTATCGCGACCCTTCTGGAGCGATAGAGTGCACAGTCAAACCATGCAGCCCTCAGGGCCCCTCGTGCTCGTTGTCGAGGACGAGCCGCTCATCCGACTGAACGCCGTCCAGATGATGGAAGACGCGGGCTATACGGCGATCGAAGCGCATGACGCCGCAGATGCCGTGCAAGTTCTGGAAACGAGACCGGACGTCCGTATTGTCTTTACCGACATCGAGATGCCGGGCTCGATGAACGGTCTGAGGCTCGCAGCCTGCATCCGCGATCGCTGGCCGCCGATCGAAATCATCCTGACCTCGGGCGCCGTTATTCCCGCCGCAACCGCGATACCGGATGGCGGCGTGTTCGTGCCCAAGCCCTACAGCCAGGACCAGGTCGAGGACGCCCTCCATCAGGTCGCGCCTTCAAACCACGCGTAACGGCATACCCGCCTCCGATTAGGTCTTCGCGGCATCCGGCGCGCTAGGCGCAGTCAGTCGCTGCTGTCGACGACGCGCTGACAGCGAACAGTGGCGCTTGTCAGCCCCATCCACTGCGGCGTTCGACCCGTTGTCATCGACCCGCTCGTCCGGCTCCGCGCGCTTCGAGCGGCTATCCCTGAGCGCCACCCCACACATTTTCTCACCTCAAGCGCGGTCGGCCGACTTTCAGCCGGTTCAAGCCGCTGAGCCGCCGCGCACGGGCGCAGGGCGACGCAGAAAGACGTTTGGCGATTTCGGCGTCGCTCCACTCAAGGCCGCTTCCACACGCGACCTTGACCAAACCTTCAACGAAGGCCGACCTCCCCACCGCCCCAGATCCACCGTCAAGTCATAACGATTCCGGGCCGAACGCTGCAGCGTTCGAGACAGCCGCCGACTGGGTGAGCGATCAACGATGCCGTCAGACCCGGGGTGTCGCCCGGCTTGTCCGGCGCTTTCGACAGAGCGGCTCTCAAGATCGAGGCCCCATACCGAACGCGGCGCCGCGCTTTGCGCATCGCCGCTCCAGGCCGAGTTCGGCACAGGTGGTCACGGCCCTGGGTTCCGTCTTGTCTCAATACGGCCCCACGCTCTCGTCAACACTATCGTTGACGAGAGCGTGGGGCCGTGGCAACTCTTCGTCAGGGAGAGCCTCATGGTTGAAGACGTTTGCATCGACATCCTCGTGATCGGAGCCGGCCTGGCCGGGCTGCGGGCGTTGCACACCTTCCGGGCCCAAGGGTTTTCGGTGCAGGTGCTGGAAGCCTCGGACGAAGTCGGCGGCGTCTGGAACTTCAACCGCTATCCCGGAGCGCGCTGCGACGTCGAGAGCTTCGACTATTCCTACCGCTTCTCCGAAGCGCTGGAGCAGGAATGGCGCTGGAGCGAGCGATACGCGAAGCAGCCGGAGATCCTGCGCTACATCCACCATGTCGCCGACCGTTTCGATCTGCGCCGCGACATCAGCCTGAACACACGCGTGCGGCGCGCTGTGTTTGACCCGGCGAGCGGCCGCTGGCGAATCGAGGCGGAAGACGGCCGCGGCTGGTCGGCCCAACGCCTTGTCGTGGCCGTCGGCCAGCTGTCGGCGCCGAAGGCCACGACCTATCCGGGACAGGACGCCTTCGCCGGCCAAGTCCTGTACAGCGCGCGCTGGCCGCGCGAGCCCGTGGCCTTGGATGGCAAGCGCGTGGGGATCATCGGCACGGGGTCGTCAGGCGTGCAGATGACGCCGATCATCGCGGCCCAGGCCAAGCATCTGACAGTGTTCCAGCGGACGGCGAACTATTCGATCCCCGCCGCCAACGCTCCTGTTTCGGACGAGGAGGATGCGGCGGTGAAGGCGAATTACCGGGCCCGCCGCGAGGCGGCGCGAAACTCGCCCAGCGGTTTGGGGTTCGCCCCCGATCCGCGATCTGCCGCCGAGGTCGACCCCGAAGAGCGGGAGCGCGCGTTCGAGGCCGCCTGGAACCGGCTGGGATTCGGCTTCGCCCTGACCTTCAAGGACATTTTGCTGAACCAGGCCGCCAACGACATCGCCTCGGCCTTCGTTCAGCGCAAGATCGGCGAACAGATCGAGGATCCGGCGCTGCGCGACAAGTTGGTGCCCAAGGGCTTTCCCTTCGGAACGCGCCGTCCCTCGGTCGACGGAGGGTACTTCGCCACCTTCAATCGATCCAATGTGTCATTGGTGGATATCAGCGAGACGCCGATCGAGCGCTTTACCCCGACCGGTCTTCGCACCACGGCCGAGGAGGTGCCGCTCGACGTGGTCATCTACGCCACCGGTTTCGATGTGTTCACCGGATCGATCCTGAAAATGGAGATCGAGGGCCGCGACGGCCAGACGCTGAAGGACGCCTGGGTCGGCGGTCCGGTCAGCTACCTGGGCATCGGCGTCCACGGCTTCCCCAACCTGTTTTTCATCGGTGGTCCCGGCAGCCCGTCGCTGCTTAGCAATGTCATCCTGTCCAGCGAGGAACAGATCGACTGGCTCGCGGCCCTGTTCGAGACCGCGCGACAACACGGTGTCGCAGAGATCGAAGCGACCAACGCCGCCCAGTCCGACTGGGTGGATCACGTTAACGCCCGCGCTCGAGAAACGCTCTACATGAAGACGCCGTCCTACTACATCGGGGCCGAGATGCCGGGCAAACCGAGGGTGTTCATGCCCTATTCGGGAGGCGTCCGGGGCTATCGTCGCATCCTCGAAAAGGCGGCGGCCAACGGCTATGACGGGTTTGAGCTCCGGGTTGGAGAGGCGCTGCGTGCGACCCTCTGACGGCTCGCTGGATCCCGACCTCGCGCGATGGCTCGAGGACCCGCGGGTGGCGCTGCGGGTCCCCGCAGATCTGGCGATCTTCCGGAACGGCGCGAACGGATACCTGTCCCGAGCGCCAAAACCGGAGATCCGGACGGTTGAAGACCATCAGATCGCCGGCCCCGGCGGGCGTCTCTCCCTGCGGCTCTACCGGCCGACGGGAGACGCGGACACCGCCATCGTGGTCTTCCTGCACGGAGGCGCCTTCGTCTTCGGCGACCTGGACACCCACGACGCCCTCTGTCGGCGCCTGGCCCGGCGCAGCGGCCTGACCGTCGTCGCGGTCGACTACCGCCTGGCCCCCGAGTCCCCCTGCCCCGCCGCCATTGACGACGCGTTCGCGGCCGTCGTTTGGACCCGGTCCCGCTTCCCCGACCGCCCCGTGGCGCTGGCCGGGGACAGCGCCGGAGGCTGGCTGGCCATCACGGTCGCCGCTCGGCTCGCGAGTCTGGAACAGCCCGTGGAGGCCTTGGGTCTTCTCTATCCGGCGGTCGACCCGGGTTGCTCCAGCGGCTCCCAGAAAGCGTTCGGGCGCGGCCATATGCTGACGCGCGACTTCATGGCCTGGGCCTGGCGCGCATTTGCGACCGAGGGTATGCCCGATCTTACAAAAACCGATCTGTCGGGTCTGCCGCCAAGCGTGGTGATCACTGCGGGGTTCGATCCTCTGAGGGACGAAGGCCAAGCCTTCATCGATCGGGCGCGCGCGGCGGGTGTTCACGTCGTCGCCCACCACTATCCGGACATGATCCATGGGTTCGCGGGTCTGCCCCAAGGCAGCCGACGCAGCGACGAGGCGCTCGATCGTCTGTCGGAGGGGCTAGTCTCAGCCCTGATCGAAGGGGCGCTCAGAGGCGGCTGAAATCCGCCCCGCGTCGGGCGACGAAGGCCGCAATCCCCTCCTGCCCCTCCGGTCCGGCGATGGCTTTGGCGATGTCTCGGGCCTCGCGTTCCAGCTGCGTTTCTAGCCCGTTGGACAAGGACTGGTGCAGCAGCGCCCGCGTGTGCGCAAAGGCCTGTCGCGGTCCCTCTGCGAGCGACCTGGCCAGGGCCAGGGCTTCGTCCTTCAAGGTCGCGTCATCGACCACGGCGGAGATGAGGCCGATCCGCTCGGCTTCGTCCGCGTCGATGCGCTCGCCTGTCAGCGCCAATCGCTGCGCCTGGCGAAGTCCGACCAGGCGCGGCAGAAGCCAGGTCGCGCCGCCGTCCGGCGTCAGGCCGATCGCGCCATAGGCCATGGCGAACTTCGCCGACCTGGCCGCCAGGGCGACATCGCCAAGGATGGCCAATCCGAAACCGGCTCCGGCCGCTGCCCCGTTGATCGCGGTCACCAGTGGCTTGTCCATGCGGCCCAGCCGCGCGATCGCCGTATGCAAGGACGCCGTGAGGGTCTCCACGAGCGCAGACGCTGCGGCGCCCGCTGCGGCGAAGGCTTTGACGTCGCCCCCGACGCAGAACGCGCGTCCCTGTCCCGTCAGCAATAGCGCCCGCACCGCATCATCCGCCGCGCAGGCTAGAACGGCGCGGCGGAGGCTGTCCGCCATATCCAGATCGATGGCGTTGCCGCTTTCGGGACGCGAGAGGGTCAGGACCGCAACGCGACCCAGAACCTCCACGTGAACGGCTTCGGTCATCGCTTCAGGACGATGGACGCGCCATTGGCCCCCAAGCCCAGGACGGCCGACATCGCGATGCGGGCGCCCTCGACCTGGCGCTCGCCGGCCCGGCCCTGCAGCTGCCACGCCAGCTCGCAAACCTGCATCAAGGCCTGGGCCGTCGTCGCCTCGCCGAACGACAGGAAGCCCCCGCTGGGATTGACCGGCAGGCTCCCTCCCAGGCTCATATCGCCAGACAGCAGTCGCGCATCGGCCTCCCCCGGTTCGAAGAAGCCGAACAGTTCGGGCCAGGCCAAAATGTGCCAGGCGGTGTTGTCGGCGATCTCGACCAGGTCGATGTCGCCGGCGCCGATCCCCGACCGTTCCCACGCCTTGTGGACGGCCGAGACGACCTCGCTGGTGTGCGCCACGCCAGGGCGCGGGGTCGAACTGACAGTGGGGATGCGCGCGGCGGGGTCGCCGAAGCGGCCGGTGGCGATGGCGCTGGCGGCGACCTCGATCATCGGCCCTCCTGTGCGGCGCGCCTGATCCTCCGACCCCAGGATGACTGCGGCTGCGCCGTCACTGACCGCGCAGATTTCGAGCAGGTGCAAGGGATCGCTGACCATCGGGGAACTCAGGACGTCATCGACGGTCGAGGGCGTCCGGAACCGGGCGTAGGGGTTCAACGCCCCATGGCGTCGCATGACGACCGCGGCGGCGGCGTAGGTTTCAGCGGTTGTGCCGTGATCGTGCATGCGGCGCCGGGCTTCCATCGCCCAATAGGCGGGATTCGTGGCCCCCATGGTTTTCCAGCGCAGGAAGTCATGATCCGCCGGATCGTCCGCAGAACCGGGTGGACGCGGGATAAACCCTCTGGGCATCCGTTCCGCCCCCATGGCCGCCACGGTGTCGTACTGGCCGCTGGCGATCAGCATATGGGCGGTGTGGAATGCGACGCCCCCTGCGGCGCAGGCGCCGCCGACATTGATGCAGGCCAGACCGTGCTCGGAGACGGCCTGCGTCAGTTCATTGGCGTGCAGTCCCCACCCCATTCCGCCCTCGAACCGCGAACTGGCGGCGACCAGCCCCTGCAGATCGCGCCACTCCAGCGACGCCTCGCCGAGCGCCGCTTTCAGGGCATGAATGGCCAGTTCGACCTGACTCGTCTCCGGCCATTTGCCCCAGGGGTGAGCGCCGACGCCCAGCACATAGACCGGCCTCACGCGCCGGCTCCGTCGTCGACGACGAAGCCATGGGTGACCACCGCGCTCCCGGCGTCTTCGTTCATCACCAGGGTCGAGAGACGAAGCGGCATGCCGACCTGAATATTCTCCTGCGACGCAGCGACCACGCCCATGATCCGCAGGCCGTCCTCGACATCCACCAGCCCCAGCGCATAGGGCCGCCAGGGCTCCATCGGAAACAGGGCGGGCGGCCTGTAGCGCTGGATCGTGAAGCTGTAGAGCCGTCCGCGTCCGGCAATTCGCGTCGGGACGACATGTTTGCCATCGCACGCGGGGTTCGGGCAGCTTGCCACGCGCGGATAGTAAAGCGTCCCGCAATCTGTGCAGCGGGAGCCCAGCAAAGCCGGCAGGGCCTGGTCCAGCGCCAAGGCCCCGGCGACGACAGCGGTGATGGCGGGGTCCGTCATGAGCAGCCCGTCACAGCGAGAGGATGTCACGGGTTTCACGGAAGTAGAGGAGACCGCTGCTGACGTCGGTGACCTCGACCGCGTGGCGCACATAACGCCGCCCCCGTTTCTCGAACTTCTCAATCGCCCGGGTCGTAATCCGGACGGTGGCGCCGACCGGGATGGGCTCCAGGATCTCGGAGTCATGATAGGTGTGGATCGAGCCGATCGAGAACGGCCGCGTGGCGTCGAATTGAACCGACAGCACGAAGTGCGAGACCAGCAAGGGCGGAACGATGGCGCCGCCGAAAGGCGATTGACCCTCGATGTGCCAGCTGTTCATTCGCCAGCCCTCGTACCAGGGATTGAAGTCTTCGACGCCGTCCAGATAGAGGATCACCAGCTCGGCCGAGAGGTGAAGATCGCGCGACAGTTCATCTCCGATCTCGACCATATCCCAATAGGGTCGCGCTTCCGACGCCAGGCCGTCGATGAACGCGCGGGTCTGTCGCGCCTGAAGGGGGCTCATAGGCTTGAGCGCATCGGTGGCCGGGCGGTGAGATGGGTTTTGGGGCGTCATGGCTTCATTCCCTTGCACGAGGCGCGATCAGACGCAGACATCGACTTCGACCCAGCCGGCCGTCTTCTTCTCGCCCGCTTCGTTCTCGGCCCAGACATCGACGATGAAGCGGAAGCCGCCGCCCTTGGGCTGCTTCTCGCGCACGATGCCGTGGGTTGAGATGATCTCGTCGGCGAAGGTTGAGGCGACATATTTGAGGACGACGCGCGAGCCCCGGAAGAAGGCCGCTCCGAAATGATTGACGCACATTTCGGCGATGTAGGCCGATGACATCTCACCCGTCTGGATCGGCGCCTTCAGACCCGTTTCTGCGGCGTAGACCGGGTCCCAATGGTTCGGATTGAACCGGCCCCAAAGACGCGAACCCATCAACTGGATCGCGGCCTTCTTGCGCAGGCTCTGCAGTTGATAGCCGACCGGCGTGGTCGGCGAAATCTCCAGATCCTGCGGTAGCGATGCCCCAGCGCCATCCATGGCTTACTCCTAGCCCCATCTCCACGACAGGCACGGCCGTCGCGGGGGCGACGGTCGCAATGCGCGACCGTCTGCAGCCCCTTGACCCCACTATCAACGCGCCCGTTGATTTCTGTCAACACTGGTATTGACAGATCGTTGGCCAGCGGTCTTCCTGAGTGGGTCGCAAGGTCTCGCATAAGACGAGCGGATGGCGGCAGGGATTGGAAAGTCAGGGGAGAGCCATGGCTGCATCTACGAAATCGCTGCTGATGGCGGGTGGCGCCGCAGCCTTGCTGCTGGTCGCGTCGAGACCGGCGTTTGCGCAATCAGCCGAGACACAAAGCGCCGCGCCGCAGAACGAGGCGACGGCAGTCGACGACATCGTCGTCACCGCCCGGCGCCGCTCAGAGACGCTGATCAGCGTTCCCGTTGTCGTAAACGTGGTGACGGCCGAGACCTTGGAGCGGAACCGCGCGGACGACCTGTCTCGTATCGGCGAGCTGACGCCCACTGTCGTGGTCGGCGCCTATAAGTCCAACGGCGGCGGATCGATCGCCATTCGCGGCATCAGCTCCCCGGCCAATCAGACCGGCTTTGAACAGGCCGTGTCGGTCGCGATCGACGGCGTCCAGACCAGTGACGGCCGGATCACTCAGATGGGGTTCTTCGACCTCCAGCAGGTCGAGGTCTTGAAAGGACCCCAAGCGCTGTTCTTCGGAAAGAACAGTCCGGCAGGCGTCATCTCCATCAAATCCGCCGATCCGACCGACCAGTTCGAGGCGGGCTTGCGCGCCGGTTACGAGTTTGAGGGCGACGAGACCACGATCGACGGCTTCGTCTCCGGCCCTCTGGCGGAAGGCCTCAACGCCCGTCTTGCCCTTCGCTATCGCAACCTTGACGGCTGGCTGACCAACACGGCCCAGCCGATTGCAAATCCGTTCTACACCGCCGCGTCCGGCGCTCCGCCCGGTGCCGCGACGCTGCCGGGCGTCTCGGACAGCCGTCCCGGCGACGAGGAGGTTCTCGGCCGCTTGACCCTGACGGCCGAAATCGCTCCGACCATCACCGGCCGACTGAAACTGTTCATGGGCCACAATGAGGATGCGGGGCCCGGCGTCGCCACCCAGAACATCGGATCCTGCACCGGCGGCTCCAATCCGAGGGTGTATGGCGTCGCCGACCCCTTTGCGGACTGCGTTGCGGACAATCGCACGACCAGCGGCGACCTGCCCGATGCGATCGCGCGCACCATGCGGGGCTATCGCGGCGACAACAAAGCCTACGGCGAGCTGGACGTCTTCACCGGCGTTGTGGACTTCGACTGGGCCTTGACCGACGCGCTGAACCTGTCGTCGACGACCGGCTACAACTCGACGCAATACGAGTTTCTGTCGGGCCTGGACCAGACGACGTATTCGCAGCTCGCCTTCTACAATCGACAGACCAACCAGGAGATCAGCCAGGAGTTCCGGCTGACCAGCGACTATGCCGGACCTCTGAACTTCATGCTGGGGGCGTTCTTCCAGGTCACCGATCTGTTCACGACGAACGACACCAAGCTGCGCGACAGCAACTATCAGGCCGCGTCCGGCCGGTTCTCGACCTATGAGGACTACGCCAAGCAGAGCGGCGAAACCCAGTCGGTCTTCGGCCAGCTGGTCTATGATCTGACGGACACGATCGAGATCGCGGGCGGCGTACGGTGGACCCGCGAGCAGAAGGACTTCGCCAAGCGCAACCTCTACGGCATCGGCACCTTCGCCACCCAGAACACGACCTATGCCGGCTCCTCGACCATCGGTGAAATCCAGGGCCGTTTCGAGGACGAGAACATATCGCCCGAGGCGACGATCACCTGGCGTCCGGACAGCAACCACACCGTCTTCCTCGCCTACAAGACGGGCTACAAATCCGGAGGGTTCGGGCTGACCAGCCCCTTCCAGACGACCACCGTGATCGGCGACATCGACTTCAGTCCGGAGTCGGCCAGCGGCTTCGAGGCCGGAGCCAAGGGACTCTTCGCCGATGGGCGCATCCGGGCCAATGTCGCGGCCTTCGCCTACCGGTTCGAAGACCTTCAGGTGAACACCTACGATCCGTCGCGCATCGCCTACACGATCAACAACGCCGGGGAGGTTCAACAGCGCGGGGTCGAGGCCGACGGAACATGGCAGGCCAAGGACGGCCTGCAACTGCGGGGCGCGATCGCCTATGTCGATGCGCAGTTCAAGGACTTCGTGGGCCAGTGCTATTCCTACGCCTTCCCGACCGGCACGGTTCGGGCGACAGCCGTGGCGCCGGCCAACTGTTCGTTCGTCAATGCGACCGCGCTCACGCTGCAGCAGGACTTCGAAGGCCGAGCGCCTGCCCGCGCACCGCAGTGGTCGGGCAGCGCTGGCTTCACCTATGAGACGCAGATTGCGGGCTTCGGCGTGGCGGTGACCGGCGACGGCTTCTACAGCGACAGCTACTACGCCTCGGAGACCATGGCGCCGGCGACGCTTCAGGAGGTCTTCTGGCGCTATAATGCCGGCGTCACCGTGACCTCGCCGGACGGCCGCTATTCGGCCCAACTGATCGGCCGCAACCTGTCCGACGAGAACTATATTCTCTACGCCGCGGACCGGACCGGCGGGAACAGCGTTCCCGGCGCAATCGGGGAACAGCGCGGCGTTGTCGCGCGGGGCCGCGAGGTGGCCTTGCAGTTCTCGGCCAAGTTCTGATGGCGGACGCCGCCCAGGCCGCCGGATCGAAGGATCCGGCGGCGTCCTCTTCGAGGATTCCGCCCCCGTCCGGCTACGCCTGGTACACGGTCGCCGTTCTGACCGTTTGCTACACCCTGTCCTTCATCGACCGGCAAATCCTCAGCCTGCTCGTCGGCCCGATAAAGGCCGAGTTCGCGGTGTCGGACACCCAGATCGGCCTGCTGGGCGGATTGGCCTTCTCCTTGTTCTATACGATCGTCAGCTTGCCGGCGGGACGTCTGGTCGACCGGTTGAACCGCCGCAACATCATCGCCGCCGGGGTGTTCTTCTGGAGCCTGATGACCGCAGCCTGTTCAGTGGCCATGGGCTATCCGGGCCTGTTCCTCGCCCGCATGGGCGTGGGTGTCGGCGAAGCGACCCTGGCGCCTGCCGCCGTCTCCATGATCTCCGACACCTTCCCGAACGAGAAACTCGGTGCCGCGATGAGCCTGTACGGCGTCGGCATCTATCTGGGGTCCGGGTTGGCTCTGCTGGTCGGCGGGCTAGTGGTCCAGCTGGTCACCCAGACCGCGACCCTGACGCTGCCGGTCTTCGGCGATGTGGCCTCCTGGCGCGCCACCTTTTTGGTCACCGGCATCCCCGGCCTATTGGTCGCCCTTTGGGTACTGACCCTGCGCGAGCCGACCCGTCGCAAGACCCTTGTGGCCGCCGACGGCGCGGTCGCGCGTCTCACGGTTCGCGAGACCGTCGCGGAAATCGCCAAGCGCCGCGTTGCGGTGGCCTCTATCGCCCTGGGCCTGATGTTCCAGGCCGTCGCCCTCTACGCCTTCATGCTGTGGTCGCCAGGCGTGCTGCAACGGTCTTTCGACTGGACGCCGCAACAGACCGGCCTGGTCATGGGTCTGGTCGTACTCTTGGGCGGGAGCTTCGGTATGCTCATGGGCGGACGCCTCAGCGACGGCGGCCTGATGGCCGGTCGTCGCGACGCGGCGCTCCGCATCGCAACCTTTAGCTCTATTCTCGGCGCCCTCGCCTTCGCCGTATTGATCTGGGCCCAGGGCGCTTCGGACGTCGCCACGGTCGGGGTCTTCTCGGTCGGGGTCGTCCTTCTCGCGATGCCGGCGGGCAGCTGCTACGCGGCTTCACAGATGGTCTTGCCCAACCAAGTTCGCGGTCAGGCCCTAGCGCTGATCCTGTTCGTCGCCAACCTGGGCGGGTTGACCATGGGTCCCCTCCTGCCCGGACTGCTCAATGACTACGTCTTTCAGTCCGAGACGGCCCTTGGGCTCTCACTGGGCATAACCCTGTCGGTTTCAACCCTGCTGGCCGCTCTGGCCTTTGCCTGGGGCCGGCGCGACTACCGCAAGCACCATGAGATTCTGAACCCCTGACCCCGGCTTTCGAGAGCGTCCAAGAACCCGATCATGGCTGCCAGCCCGCCCCCTCTCCCCGTCGCCGAACGTCAGGCCGCCACGGCGCAGGCCTTCGATCCGTGGCGACCGCGCACCCTGTACGACATGCTCGTCCATGCGGCGGAGCGGCATCCCGATCGTCCCTATCTGATCACCGACGCTCAGACCTGGTCCTACCGTCAGATGGCCGACTGGGCCGCGTCGGTCGCCGGCGGTCTGGTCGCCGCCGGGGTTCGGCCGGGCGACCATGTCGGGTTGGTCATGGCCAACTATCCCGCCTTCGCCGCCCTCAAGTTCGCGATCGCAGCCGTCGGCGCCGTCGCCGTCCCGGTGAATATCCTGAACCGCCGGGACGAACTGGCCTACGTGTTGCGTCAGTCTCGCGCCGTCATGCTGGTTGCCATGGATCGCTTCCGCGACCTCGACTACCTCGGCATGCTGGATGAGATCGCGCCCGGGTGGGAGACACGCGGGGGCGGCGCGGCCCTGCCCGATCTGCGCACGGTCGTCGTCTTCAAAGCCGAGGGCGACGGGCGCGCCGGAGCGACCACGTTCGGCGCCCTCGAGGGCGACGCCGGCGCGTTGCCCCGGGTCGACCCGACCGCCCCTGCAGACATCATCTACACCTCGGGAACGACCGGCGCGCCCAAGGGCGTTGTCCTGACCCATGACATGCTGCTGCGCGCCGCCTTCGGCAGCGCTTATGCCCGGGCCTTCGAGGACGGGCGCCGCATCCACTTCAGCCTGCCGATGAACCACGTCTACGGCTATGTGGAAGGGCTTCTGGCGGTCCTGTTCGCAGGCGGCGCGATCGTCCCAGATTTGAAATTCGATCCGCGCGCGACGCTGCGGGCGGTCGAGCATCACAAGGCCACCGATCTCCTGCTGATCCCAACGATGACCCTGGCCGTGCTCGACGCCCTCGCCGACACGCCGGTCGATACGACATCTCTGAGGGGCATGCTCTCGTCCGGGGGCCGCACGCCGCCGGGATTGTGGGACCGTATTCTTGCGACCTTCCACGGCATCGAGATCACGACCGGCTACGGCATGAGCGAATGTACGGCTTCTACGACCGTGACGCGGCCGGACGATCCGACCGACCGGCTCCGTACGACCAATGGCCGCCTGCGCGACGTCGGGCCGGCGGGCGATCCGGCCATCGGACATCGCCTTGTCGATTACCGTGTCGTCGATCCGCGGACAGGCGCCGTTCTGTCGCCCGGCGAAGTCGGGGAGCTGATGGCCAAGGGTCCCGGCGTAACCGCCGGCTATTATGACAAGCCCGAAGCCACGGCCGAGGCGTTCGATGCCGACGGCTGGCTGCACACCGGCGATCTGGGCCGCGTCGATGCTGAGGGCTATCTGAGCCTGGTCGGACGCGTGAAGGAAAGCTATCGCTGCGGCGGTGAGCAGGTCACGCCCTCTGAAATCGAAGACGTCCTCATGATCCATCCGTCGGTGCTTCAGGCCCACGTCGCGCCGGCGCCGGACGACCGGATGGGCGAGATCGGCGTAGCCTTCGTCGTCGTCCGGCCCGGGCATGCGCTGGACCCTCAGGCGCTGATCGAATGGTGCGCGGCGCGTCTGGCGCGCTTCAAGGTGCCCCGCCACATCCTGCCCATCGACGCGGCGGACGTCCCGCTCACGGCTTCGGGGCGACCTCGCAAATTCCTCCTGTCGCGCATGGCGATGGAACGCCTGGACCTGTCATGACCCAAGCTGCACGCGTCGCCCTAGTCACCGGAGCCGCGCGCGGCATCGGCGCCGCGACGGCGAAGCGGCTCGCCGCCGACGGACACCGGGTGGCGGTGCTCGACCTCGACGCGGCGAGCTGCGCGGAGACGGTGGCCGCGATCACCGACGCCGGCGGTCAGGCGATCGGCGTC
>Ga0157371_10001912_pt1 | contig 20807 bp, 23 predicted proteins | sample C45metaG_FD_113462 | JGI IMG/M metagenome (GOLD analysis project Ga0157371, IMG submission 113462) | Corn rhizosphere microbial communities from Kellogg Biological Station, Michigan, USA - C4-5 metaG | ecosystem: Host-associated > Plants > Roots > Rhizosphere > Soil | place: USA: Michigan...
AATCTCCAGCAGCTGCGAGGCACGTTTTGCGTCGTCATAAAACAGCTCGTAGAAGTCACCCATACGGTAAAACAGCAGAATGTCAGGATGCTCCGCCTTGAGACGCAGGTACTGCTGCATCATTGGCGTATGGGTGGAAAAGTCCTTGTCTGTAGACTCTTTCATGTTGAATTAACTCGTTTTTATGGTTTTAGAAGTACTCAAGTGGCCCCATTTGAAACCCTGATAAACCTATCTAAATCCGAAAATTTGTATGCCTGAGGTATTCTAGCTACTATCGAGAACACAACATGGCTCTTCTGGTATACATGAGGCAACAACTGTGAAGATGACTCTGAATCAATCTATAATAATCAATAAGTTGTCGATAGGAACGAAACCGGAGTTTGATTCAGACGGACGAGTTGTGTATGTGCCTAACATTTCTGGCAAGCCATATCTTATCACTGACAGCCACCGTGATTCACCCGTAGGCTTTGGTGTTAAGATTAGTGCAACAAAGAAGACTTATATCATTCAAAGAAGGGTCTCTGGTGGAGGCAGGAGTCCTTCTGAAGGCAAGTCGCCTTCACAAGTCATTAGAGCAACGATAGGCAATGTATCGGATTTTGCTTCGATTGATCAGGCGCGTGAAGTTGCCAGAACCTATGCGCAATCAATGAAGGCTACACAAAGGAATCCAAATGCCGTTAAGCGTGAAGCTGATATTGCCGAGCTGACTCTGAGTGAGATTTTTGCTCAGTACAAACAGCACTTACTGGGACGAAGTAAACCAGCAAAAGCGAACTCAATCCGAGTATTGGATAAAGCCGAACAAAAGCTCAATGAATGGGAAAGGTATCGGGTCCGTGAACTCACAGGAAACATTATTCTTAAAAAGTTTGACGAGATAGCGGCAAAAACCCGAACTACCGCCGAGCAAACCTTCAGGTGGGCCAATGTCGCTGTGCAGCATGCTATCGACGTTGAAGCAATGAATGCCCAGAGCCAGCAACGACTCCCCGTTCTTACTTACAACCCATTCACTGTACTCAGGGTACAAAAGAAATATCGTAGTCGGTCTGAACTGGAAGAAAGCTATCAATCCAAGGGAGTGAGAAACCCACTTTCCGCTAAAGACACCTTGGGTAAGTTCCTTGAAGCTTTGCACAGTAAAAGAAGCTTCAATCGACTTGGTTGTGATTATCTCTTGCTGACGGTGTTGTTAGGGGCCAGAAAGGAAGAAACAGCCTCACTCTGCTGGAGAGAGGAGCTTTCAGAAGAAGAGGCGAAAACCGCGAGCTATGTCGACTTAGCTAACAGAAAAATCTTTTTCTTCGATACGAAGAACAGGACGAATCATGAGCTTCCTATTTGCGATGCAGTTAAGTCTATTTTAGAAGACAGAAGAGACATAGTATTTGCTGAGGAAACAAAGGCAGAACGTAGGCGGTGGGTTTTCCCTGCAAGATCTCCCCGAAGCCAAAGTGGTCACTATAGCGACAGTAAAACGCTTCGGGAGTATCTTTGTACTGAAGCAGGAATCGTGAAGCTGGGCACTCATGATCTCAGAAGGACTTTTGGGCGAATAGCTGAAGAGCTCGTATCCTACGCGGTAGTAAAAAGGCTTTTAAACCATCGTAACACTACTGACCCAACCGAAAGGTACGCTGAACCTGACAAAAATCGTGTGTATGAAGCCCTACAGCGAATTGAGCTACACATACTACTAACTACACCTGCGCTGTATAATAGTTTACTGGCGTCAGCAAAGTACCCACCTATACCTGATAATCCGGGGAAGTAAGCATGAGTGCTATTGAGACGTTGAGAGAGATGTCTGAAGTCTGGAATCTGTTTGGTGACATGCCGGACGATGCAACTGTTGGAGTTGAGTTAGCCGCACTCTATCTGGGAGTCAGCGTTAAAACTCTTGCACGATACCGGCAGAACGGTGATGGCCCACCATATGTCCAGTATCAGTCTTCAGACAGCAAAGCTCGAAACCAGCGAGTGAACTATCTTCTCGGTGATCTACGGGCTTGGAGAAATGGCCACAGAGTAAAAAGCACTATGCAGGCCGCTCAGGTAAGAGGGTTAACTTTCACCAGGCTCTCTGATTTAACTTGCCCACAACCTTACTGGAGAGCGAAGGATAAAGGTCTGATTGATCATGCTCTCAGAGTTACGGACGAAGCTTTCAAAGCCTATCTAAAAAACTCTAATTTTGAATTAATATGGATTTCTGTTGAACAAGCTCTGTTAGAAGATTGGACTGATTCAGAAGAAAGAAATCATTGGCATTCGGTCTACATTGAGTTTTTAAATGAAATGATAATGTCCTCAGTTGCTTTACAGGAAAAACATGAATTAAATAAAATGTTAAGTTAGTGTTAAAGAAAGTGATTGGGCTTTAGAATATATTTAGATAAATCGTGTTTTTAGGGATCACTCTCAGAATTCATAGTCTAAAATCTTTTTGTGTAGTGTTTTTATTCTTAATTTTTGATAAGGGAATTTTTAAATGACCGAAGAATTTAAAGTATTCAGCAATCTTCGTACTTTACGGGCACAAGCGCGTGAAACCTCTCTTGAGGTGCTTGTAGATCTTCTTGAAAAGATGACTTCAATCGTTGAAGACCGACGTCAGGAAGAAGAGTCTGGAAAGAAAGACCGTGAAGAAAAGCAGGCTAAGCTCGCAGCTATTCGCGAACAACTTCTTGCAGATGGTATCGACCCTAAAGAATTAATTGGAAATTTTGATTCTGCCCCGCGTAAACAAAAAACTGCACGTGGTCCTAAAAAAGCAAAATACAAATATACCAATGAAAATGGCGAAGAGAAAAGTTGGACAGGTCAGGGACGAACTCCTAAAGCAATTAGTGTAGCAATTGATTCTGGAAAAAAGTTGGAAGATTTTTTGATCTAAATTCTAATTATTGCTAATTTATAAAGGGAACTATGGATTAGCTTTAATTAAAGATATAAATTACCTTCTAGATTTAAAAAGCCAATCCGAAACATTATTGAACGTTTCTTAAAAATCGCTACTTGCGTGTTATAGTTGTCTTGAAGTTTTCACCAACGGTGTTAATAACTTCAAGTTCAATTGCATTATCGTTGTAAGATAATATCTTATAAGATTGACTTTTCCCATTGGCCATATCACTTCCAATTCTGGGTAATTCCAGATTTGTAACTCTTTCAACGTATTTAGGGTCTAAATCCTTTCCATTCATAAAAAACTTTGTTGGCAAGGATTTAATGTCATTCTGTGAAATGATAAGTTCCTTATCATATATATCCCATGTTCCAGCTGCGTCTGTTAACGAAGTTAAAGAGAATGATTCCTCTCCAGTTCCTCCTGAAATCGTAGTATAACCATGAAAATTATATTTCCCATTTGAGAAGTATGTATCAACACCACTAAGACTAAAGGTAACACCATTGCCTGAATAAGAATATTTAGTATTCCAGCTGCCAATAATTATTTCATGTCTTTGCGTGTCTGAGGGTAGAGGGAAAAAAGCTCGGTAAAGGCCCACGCAAGATCCAATAAATGCAATAGTTGCAATTGTAATTTTAATGAAATTTTTCATTTTAAATAAAGAAGTGATTAAAGGGGTTAACATTATACCACTGATAAAAACAAGAGGATAAAAATTTAGAAAAAAATACCATTTAAGTTTACAAAAATTAAAAAAAGTATGTTTACATGGCTTTTCGAAAATCATTATTATTCAATAAGTTACTATGCATAGGTAAATATAAGGGGTTTTATTTTCACCTTAAGGTGAAAATTCGCGGCCTATCAATGCATAAATATTTTAGATTTGGGTCTTGAAACTTATAAAAAATATGATTTATTAAATTAACAAATTTAAGGAGAAAGACATGAAGGGAAGGTATTTTTTGCAGAAAATAAGAAAGGAGAGTGGGGAGCGGCTTTGTATGATAGTGGAAAGGGAATTAGGGTTACCACTTTATTATGAAAATATTTATCTGGAGTTTATAAGAACTATAAACAAAAAAGAGGTGAATACTATAATAAGATATGCATATGCGCTAATGAAGTTTAAAGAATATATTGATAGTGCAAATATAAATCTTAGTGAGAGAATGCAAAGCAGTACTCTTCTAAACTTCAATGAATTATATTCTTTAACATGCTTTTTTAATGAAAAGAAGATATTGAAAATTGAAAGTATCAAGAAAAAAATTAAATCAGAGAATGATAATATAAGCTTTAAACTATCAGTCATTGAAAAGTATTTAATATGGATTTACTCATCTTTTTATTCGGATAGTTTCATAAAAACAAAAAATATAACAGAATTATTATCACAGAGCTTTAAGTATTTTAAACCCAAGCAAGTTCAAAAAGGCTATGTTGGTAAAGTAGACAGCTTTAAAGCGTTAGATGAAAAAGCGGTAGAGGATCTTATGCACATTACGAGTTCAAAAAATAATGACAATCCATTCGAAATAAAAAACAGATTAAGAAATGAGTTGATAATTAAAATCTTACATGAAACAGGCATGAGGAGTGGAGAGTTATTAAATCTAAAAATAGGTGACTTTTATTATGAAAAAAAATATTTGGATATTGTTAGAAGATACAATGCACCTGAGGATACAAGAAGTATACCTCTATGTGTAAAAACAGAAGAAAGGGAAATACCAATCAGTTTGAGCTTAACAAGATTAATTGATATGTACATAAATGTGATAAGGCCTAAATATAGTATGAAAAAAGACAATGGATACATTTTCATTACACATAAGTCAGGTCCTCACCAGGGGGCACCTATGACTTATAGTGCTTATTATAAAATAGCTTGTAAAATAAAGAATCCGAAAGTTCATAATAATAACTCCTTGGGGGGGTTTACAATGCATGCATTAAGGCATACATGGAATCATGAGTATAATAAAAAATTTGAAGAGGCGAGTGGATTAGATAAGTACTTTGAGTTGGAGAAAATAAGGCATGTAAGAATGGGCTGGAAAATAAAATCATCTACTGCACTAATTTATAACAAGAAATATATTTACGATAAAGCCACAAAAGCATTTAAAGAATTGGATGATGAAAATGGAAACTTAACGGAGGTGAAGTCATATGAAAACGCAGATTATAGAAAAGCACTTGGTCTTAAAAGTAAAAGATAGCGATTGTGAAGTAGACTGTGAACGGGACAACTGGATTCTAAGTAAAGACATAAAATTAAACATTAAGAAGCTAAGTCTTCATTTCGAAACGTCATTTTTTGAACGTATTAAAAATACGCTTGCTTACTGCTTTACCACTCTCAGTTCGGCTACGACTCGTAAGTACTATTATGCTTTAACTAAACTCGCTAATTTTTCCGAGGGCTATCTTACCGATTTTAATGCTACGACATTAAATAGGTTTTATAATACTTTTAATTACTCAAGTTATACCCATGTACAGAGTATCAAATATTTCGTGAATTTATATACAACGGTAAATCGAGATATAGATACAACAAACTTAAAAGAGACAGTGAGTAAATGGAAGTTGTTTATACCGAACACGAATAAAAGTCATGAAGAAATTGATCATGACTCAGCCCCATTTGAGAAGCAAGAGGTCCAGTATATACTGAAAAAAGCAAGTGACCTTTATACCAATAAAGAGATCACTGCTATAGATTATTGTATATTCATACTCATGACCTATACAGGAACAAGACCGCAGCAGTTGGCATTACTTAAATGTGGCGATTTGTATAAAAAAAGTAGTGTCGCATATTTACGGGTCCCTCGCATGAAACAAAAAATGAGGTTTCGTGAGGATTTTGAAGAAATAACCATATCTGAATATTTATATGTAGAATTAAACAATTTAAGGTGTATGTATCAACAAGCTCTTAAAGAAGAGTACGGGCTTGAACTCGATAAGAAAAAGTCTGGCAATATGCCACTAATAATAAACAACCATTTCTTTAATAGTAATTTTGATATGGATAGTTTATTTTCCAGTAATGCTATGAATGCACATTTAACGTCGAAGAAGGTCACGCAGAGAATCAAATATGTTTATAGCAGGATTGAAAAAAGGAAAGCTTAATCAATAAAAATATAAACTCTAGAAAAATGCGAGTTACATTGGCTACTCGAGTTGGAAATAAGGGGTATGACATTTCGGTCATATCTAAAATGCTTGATCATACAAACACTAAATCTGTTATTTCATATGCAATGAGTAATAAGGAAAATGCATATCGAATAGATAAGTATATCGATGATAAAATTTTCCCTATCGCTTTAAAATTTGTTTTAAATGAGGAAGGTAATCAAGAGAGTTTGCGTAAGGTTTTTGACTTATTAAACGAAATGCGGAAGTTCACTAAAGATTATTATGACAACGATCTTTTTATCAAAGTTGATAAATTAATTAAAAATACAAAAAGAGAAATCAAAGATGCTTTATTAGGAGAGGAGGATAGAACATGTATTTAGTTAAAAATATTTCATTAACAGAGGAGTTTGTTTTTTCGATAAAAAAAGAGTTTGTTAAAACTGAAAATTTCAGTTGGGATCTAGGTTCATGGGGGCGTGGAGTTTCATTTGAAAATATCTCTACTTCGAATGGAAAGGAGCCTATGAGTTATTTCCTGAGCGAGTTTTCCAAAGCTTATATCTATCACTCAACTTATCCAAATTTATACAAGTCGTTAGCTGTTCTTGACGTATTTAAAATGATTAATTGTGTGCTGAGAGAGTTACATATAGAAGAAAAAATAGAAAATTTAAACTATGCAGCAATTGATTTATTTTATCGTAGAATACGTGACAAATACGCATACAATACTGAAGGAAGAATATTTGGTAACTTTTATAAGATAATGTTATTTTTGACTGAGAAAGGAATGATTGATAATAAAATACTTAACTGCATTCCAGAGACAACTTCTCCCAAAAAAATAATTAAAAATGACACCAGTAAATTGCCAGACCAGGAACTTGTTGATTTCTTTGGCTCTGTTTTTAATTCCAAAAATATAAGTGAAAGAGACATATTAACAACCTCAATTATAGCTTTATTATTGTGCGCTCCAACACGGCTTTCAGAGGTTTTAAACTTAAAATATGACTGTGAGGTTAAATCGACAGACTCTAACGGAAATTTTATTTATGGAATATCATATATGGGGAGGAAAGGATATGGGTACCACATTAAGTGGGTTCCTAAATCAATGCAAAGCTTAGCAAGAAGGGCTATCTTAAATTTAAGAGAGCTATCTAAAGGTGCTAGAAGTTTAGCTCAATTAGTTTCAAATGGAGAGAGAGGATTTTACGATAATCTTAACGTTAAGCCACACGAAAAAATCCCCGAAAAAAAATTCCTTTCATTAATCAATTTTGAGGGAGGTAGTAATATCAGCAATAAAAGCCAGAAGATAATTAATGTCATTTCAAGAAGTGGGATTGAGGCTAGGAAGTTTTGGGTTATTTTATCAGGTTCAATTAAAGATAAAAGTAATTGGAAAGTTAATGACTCTATATGTGAAAGCGAAGCGCTCATTGTATTATATAAAGATCAGTTACATCTAAGGAAAGGAACAGATATTTTTAAATGTGGACTTGTTTCAAGTAAGACCTTTTTTGCTGATTTCTGCTTTAGGAAAAATGACACCACAAAAAATATATATCAGCGACATGCTCATTTGCTCCGAAGTGAGAAAAGCTTGAAATTCAATTCGCACCAGTTACGGCACCTACTGAATACGTTAGCACATGAAGAATATTTATCGGATTTAGAAATATCTTTTTGGTCTGGAAGACGGAATATTGATCAGAATGAATATTATGATCATATGTCGAGTGAAGATAAAAGAGAGAATGATCGTAGAGTAAATTTAAAAAAAGACATTGAGAATGATAATGATCAAAAGCAAAAGCGCTTTAATAGTCTAAGGGTACGCACTGAGGCTATTAAAGCAGATTTGTTAAAAACTGAATTAGTAGATAAGGAAGACAGTAGCCAGAATGTAAATGAGATTATTAATTCTGTGATGCAAAGAGTGGAGTTTTTATTAAAAGAATTTGAGGTGAATAAAAATGGCAAATAAACTAGATAATAAAGAAGTGGATTTAATTCTTGATAATATCAACAACTGGAGCAGTTGTCACGATATCACATGGCAGTCTTTATGCTTGAAAATTGAGACTGTATTAGGCCGAACCATATCCAGACAAGCCTTATCAAGGCATAGTGATATTGCTGCTGCCTTCAATAAGGCTAAAGGTAAAGCCAAGGAACGCTATAGTTCCATGAAAATACCACTGACACTAAAATCTGCGGCGGAGAAAATCGATAGGCTTGAAAAAGAGAATAAAGAGCTTGTATTAAAAAACAAAAATCTTTTAATTATGATTGGTCAGTTACAGATGGCTGCATATGGTAAAAGAGTTTGTATTGACGATTTGTTTAAAAAATGAGTTAATTAATGGCCGTCATTGACTATAGTTTACTTTATGATTAAAGTTAATTTTGTCAGGATGACAATTATTTTTGCAAGGATGCAAATATGAAAAAATTTAATACTCTGTCTAGGGAGGAGAAGCTAATTCTTCTTCTACAACTCTTCATTGAACGGCTTAAACAATCTGGTTTTCAGCAAGATAAAATCATTCGCTATATCTGGCTCTTCTGCGTTGGTTACTACATTAAATACTATCTCACACAAGCTAATGATCATTTGATTGATCGCTTCACGATCATCTCAATGCTTTCAAACGCGCTGAAGGGTAGTTCTCAACGTGTTATAGACACACTAGGATATGAACATGAAATCACTTTCTTCTTTCGCTTCTTAATTCACTATGCTATCGATAATGAAGATGAAGCTGAGGAAGTATATCGTGAGGAACGCGTAAAGTATGAGAAAACGATACTTTTAAGCCAAATAGTAGCCATGAGGAATAAACGCAAGGGAAAACGCATCTAAAATACTTAGCTGATAAAAAAATTAAAAATTATAATTTTTTAAATGAATTTTAAAGCCAAATTCATTTCAAAATTTGGCTTTGTTTTATCACGTTACGACCAATTTATGTATTGTGAAGATAAATTTTTAAACTCACTATCTAAAACAATTTTTCCATTATGAACTATTCTCCCTATTAAATAATCCAAGCACTCAATTATTCTTTCATTCACAACACTTTGTTTAACAATTTCCAAGGCTTTTTTTGCTTCGAGTCTACATATACTAATTTCCAATTTTCTTTGCAGCTCGTAATGGGTCAGAATGGCCATTGCATGAGGAGCATATTTATCTCCTAATTTTGAGAGTATATTGTCGTAGTAATCTTTCCCCCTTGGCGATACGCCATTACAATATGTGACACCTCGGCCTATCCTACACATAAATATTACTTTGATAAGTTTCAAGGCATTGTTGGGTACAATGTCATTTTGCTCTTGTATATACGAAGCCAATGAATCAGCAACTGGCGCTTCATTATGGAAATTATCCCAACCGTCGTGTTTTTCAAGAAGTTGGTCCAATAAATTATCAATAATAATAGTTTTTTCATTTTGCGAACGGAATGGATTACCTTTAACAACTTGGAAAAACTGCGCGCCTAATTCATACTTCTCTTGGTACAGATTGGTGTTATATCCTTCTAACGTAATACCAAGCTTATATTTTGGCTCATCGATGCAGTTTTGCCATAGAGCAGGTGCAATAATTGAAATGTTTTTTCTTACCTGAGGATCGGTTTGTGGTGATACATAAATTCCAAATGTGGTACGCAGTATACTTGCAACATGATGACTGGGGAGTTCTGAAATTTTTGTTTCGATATTTTGTTGAGTGCTCGAATCTATAGGTAATGTATAGGATTTTAAATTAGTAATAAATGCCTGTACCTGTAGCGCTGCTTCAGTTGGACGGTCGTTTAAAACATCCTGAATACATGTTTGTAGCCAACCTAATAGTTCAAAAGCATTTATAGTGTAATTGGTCGGGTGAGAGATACCAATGTCGTTTCTCATATCTAAAATATGCTTCAACTTTTTATAAGTTGTATCAGATATTAGTTCTAGTTTGCGACAAGTATCTAATAACACAGCGTCCTTTAAAGAAGCAAGGTCATCTTCATTTTTGTAAAATTCTCGATTTTTGTTCCCACCTACTGCTGAATCAAAGAAAATTTCAATGCCATATGCTATCGCCTTTTTCCTGAGATCGATTACAACCTCATTCCAGATTGCATTTAAAGAATAATCAAAAAGGCCAAAACCTGCACCTACGACAAACTTTGATAAATAACGAGCGTCTCTTTTAATCTCTGCAGGCAACGAGTGAATGTAGTTTGGCAGGTTCTGGCCTATAATGGCACGTTCAGATTGCTCTGCTATTATGTTATCTGAAGGAAGTCCAATCTGTTGTAAAAAATCCACAACTCGCTGTGCTTGTGGATCAATAAGTTCAGTGTGGATATTTTGCGGCAATATTCCGGTCATAATTGTTCCTTTTACAAAGAATTATTTTTAGAAAAAAATATTACTACCACTATTAAAAATAAACGCTAGGCTTCTTTATTTGCTTTAATATCCCACGCAGATTGACTCTCCGCACCTTTACCACCACTTGCTGACTGTTCCCAATACTGTGTTTTAACTTTTGAGGCTTGGAACTGATATGAAACTCCAATTAGGTCACGGCTTGTAGTGCCATTGAAAATCACATTGGTTACGAGAACGTCTTCAAGCGTAATGCGGCAATATTCGATTTGGCTCCCTCCGGCCTTGCATACCGAAAGCTCTACCTTACCAATATGTTTGCCATTGGATACATAGCGCATGATTGCTGGAGTTGCTTTGTCTATGTGGGCCTGAACCGAGAGATCGCGGTATTGAACTTTTCCTGCGCCACCTCCGCCTCCAACTGCCATATTCCCTGGCTGGTTCGCGCCCCATGTGAAAGATTCAATAGCAATCCAGCCTTTATGGTTACTGTCCTGTGATTCACCTGTAATGCCATCAATTTTTAAGAAGAGATCTGTACTCATGACTGGTCCTTTTTCTTTCCCTGAGAAGGGTAATCTGATTAAATAAACTTAATGATACGTATAATGACATAAAGGCACAGTCATGGACTACTGGAAACCAGACCGATTCAAGGATTACTTTCTGACTATGGCTCATGCTGAGGCAAATCAGCTGCTTAGCAATGCTAATCACCTTTCTCACATCTACCTTAAAGACGGATTTAATAGGTTACAGTTTCAGGATAATGTTAAAGCTTTCGTTAACGCTCAGCTTAACATTATCCGTTCAGACTCCACTGATGATCAATGTCAGGAGTGCATCCAAAATCTCAAAAAGGAAAATGAATATCTTACGATTCAGGACAGAATGCTCAGAGCAGGAACAGCTGCGGTTCATGCTTCGGTACAATTGGTCAAGAATGGAGATTTTTGGGGCTATGTGATCAATGGAGTTGGGGTAGTGCTGAGCGGTATGCAGGTAATAGCCGGTGTATCAGTGATCGGTGCTTCACTTGCGTCAGGGACAATCATAGGTTCAGCCTTTGGGGGAATGTTGGTTCTGCATGGACTCAACGGTTTTCAGGAGTCTGTTGAGAACCTTGTGTATGGCAAAACTGATAGTGTGGGATTACTCAAACAGGGTTATGTAGCAACAGCTGAGTTTTTAGGGTTCGATCAGAGGGTTGGGCAGTTAGCATACAGTTCAATGGACCTGGCACTGTCTCTCTATGGCATCGTGCGTCTGGTACAAAAACCTGAGGCCTGGCGTCTCTATTATTTTCTTAATACCGACTACGTTCGCGGTATTAAGGAAATGAGCAGAAAAGAACTTTTCATTGAAGTCTATAATGACGCTTCAGCGATAAAATCAATCTCTGATACTTACAAAGAGTGACCATGTTTTTTTATGAATCTGTAAGCTTTAAATGCAGGTTTCAAAGGTACGAATATATATAGAATAACTAAACCTGCTACAAGTGTGATGGAATACGAAACAAGGTTTTCTTGTGTACCACTGCGAATGGTATAAATGAGTCCTGCGAGAAGGATTGCTATTAATATCATTGCAACTATGAATCTTTTCTTTAATTGGGATAGGAGCCAGGGGTAAGGATAACCGTCTTTCTCAGCGTGCTGACGTATCACAGAGACTTCTTTTGGTGTAAACCCCTCTTTTACAAGCATTTCTTCGATTTGCATTTTGTTCATAATGAGTGTCATTCATTTGTCTTACGATAGGCTGATTGTAACTCATTACCCAAGTCCTATACAAACCGGGCAGGCCCCTGAAAGGCTTCTGTTTTTTTGAATGGTTCCCTGGTGCTGACACTTGTGAATAAAATATATGCTTTGAAATTTCGTCGAAAATTGAGCTTGTCAATTATTGGATTAAATTAAGGTGATACTTTCCAATTTCCATCACTCTTCATAAATTTGAATTCAGCTACGGTTTGCTTTTCGCCCATGAATGGTAGTGTTATATCGGTATTCACTTTGCAAAGGTATGTACCATTGGCCTCTGATTCCTTACAGGAAACCTTCTCAGCTTTGTTCAGAGTCGTGAGCATGTCTTTGCTGTTCTCTCCGAACCGCTGTCTGGCTTGCTGGTTTGTGTGCTCAATGTTTTCCTGCATAGCCTTTTGGATCTCTGAAGACGAGGGTTCGCTATCGCAGCCTGTAAGTAGAGCCGCCAAAGACAGGACTGCAACTGTTGAAAGTTTGTTCATTTCTTAATCCCTTATTTGATATTGATAATTATTGTGTTGCTGTGGTTTTGTTGAGTGTCTGGTCAAAAATTTCACACCACTGCTTCAACTGCATTTCTGTGTCTCGAATTCCTTTTTCATGGTGGAACCGGCCTTTACGGGGGTGAAATTTTATCTGCCACTCCGGGCATTCAATGTCTCTCACCTGGATAAAGAATCCAGAGTTCTCGAAGTTTTTAATGCGGGTAAGGTTGTTATGGCCTTTACTCCCAAGCATGCCAACCATATCGAGAGCTACGATCTCACCTCCATTCGCAAGGTTGTATCGCCAGCCTTTGACGTCACTGAACTTATAAGCCTTTTTACGCTTACCAGCCTCGAGAGTTAGCAACTCACGATTCGTATCAATTGTCATTTTGCTTCCCTGAAATTCATGGCTCCACAGACCGTTGTCATTGACGTTCAGCTGGTCGATAGTCGAGGCGTTCGCTCTTTTATGCGTGTATGACACGTATGCTGTGAGTAGTAAAAAGAAAGCGGGCAACGCCCACATGAACAAAAATCCTGCAGTGTCCTTGGGGTTTGAATCAGTCAGTATCCAGACAATCACCAGTACAACAATCCAGAATCGAATTGAACGAAAGAACGAAGGTTTACGTATTTTCTGACCATTCAAAGCCGCTGTGTCCATTTTATATACCTTTGACGTTATGTGGTTCATAACTAGCTGATTGGTAACTGCTTTTACGAAGCATTTTTGAACGAGTTCAAAACTTAAGCAAATCACTTGTACCGATCGATGATCCTATTTTGATAGGTATTGGCTATCATATATCATTTATCGATCTGTAAAAACGATCAATTGTTTGTACAAATAAGAACTTAGGCTGAAAAATTGCATTGAGGCAGGAGGTTAACGAAAGGGCATTGTTATGCACTCAGCCAGTATTTCGCTGTTACTTGGTAGTTCAGATAACGCAGGTTCAGCTGAGAGGACTGCATGAACTGTCGAAAATGAGGATTTTCTGTGGAGAATTGTTTTGCCTGTCTTCTTCAGCATGTCTGTGAAAGCGGCCAGGTAGGGAATGGTCAGCAGCCATCTCAATACCCTTGTCATGAAGAAGTCAGCACTTCTGGTTTGCTCGCTGGGCATACGCGTCATGTCGAGCAGTGTCTGCGCTTCGGTTGTCTCTGACGCTTCAACTTCATGTTCATACATAGGAGGAGACGTAAGTTCGGATTCTAAAGGAGATGGTAATGACGGTGTAATAGCTATCTTAGTAGCTTCTAACTCTGAAGCACTCGTCTCATTATCTCCTATGGACGAAGCTTTCAAAGCAAAGAGCAGAGGATTGTCACGTTCGGGTTCGTAGCGAAGCATCTCTTGCAGTGTTGCCCACGAATACCCTTTACCGAGTTGCGAAGCTTTGAAAGCTATACCTGAGTATTCGAAGGAGAAACCATTCATACGACCCGTGGAGGAAATGTTTGGTAAGGGCGTTATGCCGTGCTCGCGAAGTGCTTCAATGAAGCGAGGAATATCATTGGCAGTTATAAGAAGCTCATCGATAGTGATCTGGAGGAACGTCTTAGCCGTTGGCTGACCTTCACGCTTCTCCTTCTGTTGCTCGCCACGTGACAGCTTCTTGCGCTCTCTGATAGAGGAAAGGCGATGTGAAGGTGAGGGGCCTTTGGTTCTGGTCAGGTCATGAGTCAATTCAAGCTCCTGAATTACTCGCGTACTGATCAGGTTTTCATTCCTTCCCAGGTAGAGCTTCCCTCCGTTAATAAGGTCTACTCTACTGGCAATGATATGAATGTGCTGGCCGGCCTCATCATCATGCATGACATAGCAGCGTAGGTGCGTGTCACTGAACCCCATGCGATTCATATATTCGTCGGCAAACATAACCCACTGCTTCGCTGTGAGGGACTCACCCTGTGGGAGGCGAAGTGAGTTGTGCCATACAGGTTTCAGTATGTCTGCACGAAGTGAAGTTGAGGCTTCGAACTCAGTAATCAGTTCAGGTGCTGAAGCGCCCAGCATGTTCCCGCCGATAACAACCGGATCGGTTTTATGGTGCGTTCCATGTTTCAATGCGTATAGGACAAAACCTGCGAAGCTCTTACCTCTTCTGATCTTCTGCATGCCCTTCATGAGAGGGGATACTCCATAGATCGGCGGTAAGGAGGCGAGAGCGAAGTTCACTGATTTGCCGCTTTACGGCGAACAGTTCTGTCTTAGTAAGCGGGTTGCATGATTGTTTAGCATTCAGGTGGTTTAGGATCTCATTAAGCCTGTGATTAATCTCACCGAACATTTTCCATGCCGCTCTGTTGATCTCTGGAACGACAGGAGGTTGGGTCTTTAAAAGGCACATGCGAAGCCACTCGCCCTTAGCATGCTGCTTACGCACTTGATCTAAAATATTTAGCTCTGAGTTATTAAGTCTGACGCTGACGCAATGAATACGTAGATTTTCTACAAGGGGAGGGCGGTATATTTTGTTCACAGGAACTCCTTTCCTATATATAAGCATATTCCTTATGCCTAAATCATTTATATCCGATAGCTAAATTATGTCAACAGTTAGGGTTTGACTTACCTTTTACAATCGAAGAGCAGAAAAAGCAAGGCTACTCAGCTTCGCTGAGTTAGCCCTTGCTTAAACTAAATGGCTTATTATCATGTCAGCTCAAAACTTTAATAACAGCCTTAAGGATTTCCAAAGTTATATTTTTCTTTGGATGAGTTTTTCTTTTCTCAAACTCTTCATAGTGTTTAAAAGAAAAAGACGTCGCTGAAAGTATTTCTTCCTGTCTTAGAATCAAAATCACTTTTTGGTTAAGTATTTTATAGTCGGTAGTGAAAGTTACATTTAGTGTGTCTTTATCTCTGTATCCGCTAATCCAAGGTGCAAACTCAATTTCTTGATCTGGACCTTCGGTTTCACTAGGTTCACCCATTGTTATAACATTTCCAACATAAACTTTTTTGTCTTGCATTGTAAGCATGACTATTGCCTCATTCTTATCTTTGCTTATTGAAGCATTGAAAAGAAACTTATCTAGAGGACTATCCGTAAAGATTTGAGACATTACGTACGGCTTTGTAGAAAACGTCCGATATTTAATAAAAAGCCTTAGATATGAAAGAAGGGCCCATATAAAAGGAACAACTAAAGTGTAAATGGTTATAAGGAAGATTATTGATAGCTCGTCTAAAACTTTACCATTATTTTTTATAGATTTTATATAACTCAATTTACTTTGAATAAACTCAATTAAATTAATGTTTAAATTGAGTTTTGGAATATTAAATGATCCTGAAAAATACGAGGTGAATATAATTGCTAGAATAAGAGAGCAAAGACCATGTTGAGCAGATTTTAAATATAAAAATTGCCCCTCATAACGATGAAGCTTATATTTAAATATAGGATGGATTTGAATAATAAAAAAACCGCTAACAAGAATTGGTATCACTAAGAAAACAAACATACCGCAATCCTCTTGCGATTATTGATTTCTGCTTCTAGCTACAATGTTGCTTGCACGAGCATACAAATCCCGAAATTCAGGATTACCAATAACTTCATCCGCAGAAACGGTCACCGTACCACGCCCAACCACTTTTAATGAGGAATAGGTATTTTTAATTTTTTCAACCATCTCCTCTTCGTCTTTTCTTGGTGCAAGTCCCACAAAACTTAATAATTTTTTCATGGCCATTTCCCTCAGTAGTGTTACGCATTTAATCTAGCTCTCTACTTTTAATACACTATTTTTACCCGTCCGTCAAATAATTATTCGATTGCATACCTAGAGGACATTTAATTTTATGACTTCAAAATATTGCTGAATTTAGCGATTTGCACTTTTAAGGTGCGTTTGACAGGCAAGGAAGGTGGGTTTTTGCGTAAAAATCCATAAAAACGCCAAGCATCAAGGGTCAAGTAATTGAAATTAATGCAAATAATTCATGTGTAAAGTTTGGATTGTACTTACATAGAAACCGTTGTAACATGCTAAAAAGTCAGAGTAATGAGGTATAGAGAGTGGAAGTCGTGAAAGATATCGAATTAAAAAGCGAGAAAATTAATCTCCGAATAACACCAACTCAAAAGAAAGAGTGGAAAAATCTCGCACTTAAGGAAAACCTAAGTCTGGCGGCATGGATTGAGTCAAAAATAACCCATAATTTAAATGGAAATGAAAGTGCGCTGGATCGAAGATATGAAATGATATCCCTGTTTTCGGGTTGCGGTGGCATGGACTTAGGTTTTTGTGGTGGTTTTAATTTCCTCAAAAAGGAATTCCCTAAAAACAAATTTGATATCATATGGGCGAATGAGTTTAACTCTAATGCGGTTAAGACTTATAAAAAGAACTTTAGTCACCCAGTCATTGAAGGCGATATCTGGGCAGTCATGGGTCAATTGCCTGAAAAGTGTGACGTGTTAATTGGCGGTTTTCCTTGTCAAGATATCTCAATTAACGGTAAACGTGCAGGCGTAGATGGTAAACGAAGCGGTTTATATCTTGCAATGGTAGAGGCTGTAAAAAAAACCAAGCCAAAAATATTTATTGCTGAAAATGTTAAAGGTCTTCTTATGAAGTATAATGAAGACTCATTAGATAGGGTGATAAGAGATTTTACTGCATTGGGTTATAATGTTAGTTATAAACTTTATAACTCAGCTAATTTTGGCGTACCTCAAACAAGAGAGCGTGTTTTTATTGTCGGGACTTTAATTGGTAATCCTCTTTTTAAGGAACCAGTTGAAATAATCCATAAAGATCAATGGATTTCATGTCATGACGCGATTAATGATCTTGAAAGCTTTGAAGAAGACAAGGAATTCAGCCATGTTTGGAGCAAAGCTAAAAAAAGTCCAGATCAAGGTAGCAGGATATTGAAAGCTGATAAACCGTCACATACAATTAGAGCCGAGTGTCACGGGAACATACAGTTTCATTATAAATTGCCGAGAAGGATTTCTATGCGTGAAGCAGCAAGACTTCAAACCTTTCCTGATAACTTTATCTTTGCCTCAAATTTGAGGGAAACAGAAAGACAAGTAGGCAATGCTGTTCCACCTGTATTAGCATGGCATTTAGCTAAAACCGTTGAAGAGTATTTAGACAGTCTTTAACACTTCTTCAAGGGGGAGTCCCCCTTGAAGGATTTTTTTGTTCATCTTCTTTTAAGAAATAGAGAATCCGAAGGTTTCCAGTCAGTAGCAAATTCATCTGCAACTTTGAGCCAATGGGAAACTCTTTGATCTTTGCTAACATTCTTTCCCCAGTATTCTATAAAAAGAGCATCTTCAATATATTGGAAGGCTTCATACATTTCGTCCTCTATATCCCATAGAGCTCTTTCAATGTACTTACCTCCCCTTTCTTGAGAGTCTCTCATTGCTACGCTTCCAGCAGAGAAGAGATCCCTAGCCTGATTGCACAATACTCCATGGTATGTAAGAAGGAACATTGTAACGTCATCATACTTTCCAGCTGCCCTACCTGACTTTACTATTTGAGGGCAAAGTACAGCGGATTCTGCACGAAGCTTTCTTTTCTCGCCAGAAGGCAGCTTGGTATAAAGTTTAACTTCCAAAGGCAAACTCCTCTCTTCAGTATTATCGTCAATCCACCATAGTCTTTCACCAGTTTTCATTCTAGATTTTGCATATTTACGTATATACGGCATTTTATCTTCAGGAGAAAGCACTCTGAAGTCTTTGTACTCTATGTTTAATTTTTTGAAAAGTGGCTCTTTCGCACCTATTTCAACCTCAAAGCGAGGAACGTGCGAGGTTCTTACATGCATTACACATTCTTCATACCTTCCCCATTTTACTTCTGGTAGTCCACCAACTTTTGCAAAAATTAGGTATATATTTTCAACGTTTTTCTTTCGACTTCCTTCAAATACACTGTTTGCTATTGAGCGCCAAGTATTATTATCAGTATACTTCACCTCGACACCAAAGCTTTCTAATATGATATCGGGAAATTCTTGGGCTGGCGGATCCATATCGACCTCAAGTCCAATTTTCAGAAGCTCTGAATGAAGTACTTGTCGCACTCTATTTTCAAATACCTTCGAGTTATGATAAACACTAGAGTTTTTCACGTCCTCCGTGAGTTTCTGAATTGCGATATCAAGAATATTTTCGAACTTTTCACTATCCAGCATACACCTAATTCCATTAGCTAATTTGATATATTGTACGCTGAAAAGCATTAGGGTCACAATAGTCCCGTAACAATAAAAAACCTTATTTATCAATTAATTATAGGTAGGGTGTTTTATTGAAACTATCCTTGGCATGTTTACTTAATTTTCTTTGATATTATAGCTGCGGCTTTAAATTTTTAGCATTTAGACAAGTTTGCCTTTCTGTCAATAATCCCATTACAGATTAATCTATATTTTACAACAAGAAAGTTCTAGAGTTATGGGTAGCATTAATATCAACTCAAAAAAAGTAAATTATCTAATTTATAAATGTTTATATATTCAAGTTGTTTTGTAATCTATAATGACTTGTCGAAATTTTATAGTAAAAAATTTCAATTGAATCGTTATAATGAAAAGTTTTCAGGAGGCACTAAGTAACAAGATATGTGCCTCGCTGTAATTACCTTGTCTTACCAAGCACCTACTCGACACGAAATAAAATCATTAGGCCCTACAATTTCTTGCCTAAAACCTTTTAATCCAAGCCCTAATTTACCAATGTGTTTTTTTGTGGTTAAAGCATTAATACCCAACACTTGATAATGCTCTTCTAATTTGAAATGATTAGGTCGGACTAAATCACCTTTAACAATTTCCGTGGCTCTTTTCCTAATAAAAACACCTCGACTTTCCTCATCTGAGGCATAGATATAAATATATTGACCACAATCAGGACAACACCATGTGATATCGACCTCACTACGCTCTATTTTATCTTTCCTGCAGGAATGACATTGATATTTTTCCTCGGCAAAATAGCTTATGCTTGGTTTTTTCATTATAAACCCTTTTTTCAGTAATCTTCATAGTTTTCGTTGATAAATGTATTTACTTTGCTATGGAATTGGTCATTGAGATAATTCCAGCCCACATCGCCTGAAGTATATGTAAACTCGTTCTCATTGATATTTATACCAAAAATTGCTAAGTCATTTGATTCTGCTACATATCCTGGAGCTATCCAAATATCTATCCACCCAATAAATTGAACAGTAGTTACATTACAGGAGTCATTAGCAATCATACTTTTAGCTACATCCTTGCTCGGTGCAGGGACTGGTTTCCAATAAATATCGTTATCCTTATAGGCCGTTTTAAAAAAAACCTTATAAAATCTTGCCTTCTTCGCCATGTGTAGCTCCTTTTTTTAAAAGTTAATTGCAAAATTATTTATGTAAATTTTAAAAGTTGCATGTGATTTTCAATTTTATTTAAAATGAATGATATGCTTACACTACCCAGCATTTATTTATATATACGTTTACTGGGCACACATCAAGAAAATTAATCCCTTATCCTTAAAATTCCCTAATGTATATTTAAAGTGTTTAGTTAAATTCCAAAAAAAACCAACTTAAGCCAAATTTTTTAGATTTAATTCTACCTTTATCGTTCTGGTCCCATTTCCGATAAAAAATTTTTTTAGTTTATTATAGGGTGCGGTCTGGGCAGTAAATCTTTTAAAAATTGTATGGTTAAAATAATTACTATACCTTCCTTATGGTTATTTAATTTTCAATACTGAGATTCAGAAGTGTTGAGTAACATTCTCATTCTTCTGAATTTTTTACTAAACGCTTTTAGGGTTGTTATTTTATCAATAACCTGGGAATTTGCTTATGACAGCTACCAATTTTGACAACAAAGTAGTCTATAAGTAATTTATATTTTAACTAATGTGAAAATATTTATACATTTCAATTTGTTGAGTGATATTTCAAGTACTGCTGCATCATCGGCGTGTGGGAAGGAAAGTCCTTTTCGGTTGGCTCTTGCATAAGGTTTTAGCTCATTTTTAATGCGGTAAATTTCTGGCGGTCAACGCCCATGAAACCGAAAGGGAT
>Ga0157371_10001913_pt1 | contig 20803 bp, 16 predicted proteins | sample C45metaG_FD_113462 | JGI IMG/M metagenome (GOLD analysis project Ga0157371, IMG submission 113462) | Corn rhizosphere microbial communities from Kellogg Biological Station, Michigan, USA - C4-5 metaG | ecosystem: Host-associated > Plants > Roots > Rhizosphere > Soil | place: USA: Michigan...
CCCTAGAAGTCTGCGTTAAAGCGGTCAGAGCCGCCGGGGAAAGCGAAGGAAAGGCCGAAGCCCCCAATCACCAGACAGCCTGGCGATCGGCAACTGCCGTGATTCAGGTGAATCCACAGAAGTTGTATCAAGAAGGGAGCGTAGTCTACCGGAATCCCCCTTTCATCTCAAACGTTGCGCGTTCGTCGGGGGTCGCCACTCAAGCTGGCCGGTGGCCATTCCCCACTGCGGCAGGTTGGCCACCGCCAGCAGCCGGTGCTCGTCGAACAACAATGGCAGGCGGCCCCGGACGAAGGCGGGCAGTTGCGCCTCATTGAGCAGGCGCTTGAGGTCGCGGCGCCCGCGGCCCGGGCAATCGAGCACTTCACCGCCCTGACGATAGCCGATGCGCAAGCGACCCCTGGGTACAGGCCCGTGCCAGCGCACCTGGCCGTTGCTCCCAAGATCCAGCGGCTGCGTCACATCGTCCCACGTCGACCCCGCGTCTGTTTCGGTGCACCAGAGGGCGGGCAGCCACCACAGGCGCCCGGCACTGCGGTGCAACTCACCGTCGGTCAACCGCCAGATCGGACAGGCCTGCTCGCGGGCGTCGCGCAGGCTGTCCCAGCCGGCCCAATGCGGCGTGTCGGGCAACCGCGTCAGGGGCGCCAGCCAGGCTTGCAAGGCATTGCGCTGACGGGCCGGGCTCAAGCGTCGCAGCGCAGCCACCTCCAGGGACGGCAACGCCAGCCACGGCCACGGCGAGGTGCCCGTTGCGGCCTGAAGATCGGTGGTCGCGACCTCCTCCAGCAGCTCGAGCGCTTCGCGCATGTGATGAGCAGTGCGTGCCAACTGCACGGTCGCCTGCGGCCAGCGCGAACGCAGCGGTGCCAGGACTTCATTGCGCAGGTAATTACGGGCAAAACCACCGTCAGCATTGGACGGGTCTTCGATCCACTCCAGGCCCTGCTCGCGGGCGTAGGCCAGCAGTTGCTCGCGCGACACCGCCAGCAACGGCCGCACCAGCCAGCCGGCCTGCAGCCGCCGTTGCAGCGGCATGCCGGCCAGACCGCGCACGCCAGCACCGCGCAGTAGACGCAACAGCACCGTCTCGGCCTGGTCATCGCGGTGCTGGGCGGTCAGCAACAACTCGTCATCACCCAGCAATTGGCCCAGCGCGGCGTAGCGAGCGGTGCGCGCCGCCTGTTCGACACTGGCCTGTGGCGTGACCGTGACGTCCAGCACCTGCAGCGTGATACCCCAGCCAGCGCAGACCCGCTGGCAATGGGCGGGCCATTGCCGGGCAACGGTTTGCAGACCGTGATGAACATGCACGGCGCACAGTTCAGGCAAGCGCTGCCGACGCGACCACTGGGCGAGCAGGTGCAGCAGCACCGTGGAATCGAGGCCACCCGAGAAGGCGACGTACCAGGCACGCCGGGAGAGATAAGGGGTCAGTTCGCCGATCAATCGATCGAGCAACGGGCTTGCGCCGGGGTGCGAAGTCATTGCCGGGACCTTCGGGCGCGGGCTGCGCTGTGCGCCGCACTGCATGCCCGGGCAGCGCGAAGCCGGCGCCCGGGGCCATGCGCGGGGTCTTTACAGACCGTAGCTCATCAGGCGGTCGTAGCGACGGGTGAGCAAGGTGTCGGTGTCCAGGTCCTTGAGCATCGCCAACTGCGACGTCAGTTCCTGGCGAATCTGCACGGCAGCGGCAGCCGGGTCACGGTGCGCGCCACCCAGTGGTTCGCCGATGACTTTGTCGACGATGCCCAGGCCCTTCAGGCGCTCGGCCGTGATGCCCATGGCTTCGGCGGCGTCGGGTGCCTTTTCGGCCGTCTTCCACAGGATCGACGCGCAGCCTTCCGGCGAAATCACCGCGTAGGTCGAGTACTGCAGCATGTTCAGTTGATCGCAGACGCCGATCGCCAGCGCGCCACCCGAACCGCCTTCGCCGATGACAGTGGCGATGATCGGGGTTTTCAGGCGTGCCATGACGCGCAGGTTCCAGGCAATCGCTTCGCTCTGGTTGCGCTCCTCGGCATCGATGCCAGGGTAGGCACCCGGCGTATCGATGAACGTCAGGATCGGCATCTTGAAGCGCTCGGCCATTTCCATCAGGCGACAGGCCTTGCGGTAGCCTTCGGGGCGCGGCATGCCGAAATTGCGCCGCACTTTTTCACGCACTTCCCGACCTTTCTGGTGGCCGATGACCATCACCGGCTGATCGTCCAGGCGCGCGATACCGCCCACGATAGCGGCATCGTCGGAGAAATGGCGGTCACCGTGCAGTTCTTCGAACTCGGTGAAGATGTGCTCGATGTAATCCAGCGTGTAGGGACGACGCGGGTGACGTGCGAGGCGCGCAATCTGCCAACTGGTCAGATTGCCGAAGATGCTTTCGGTCAGCGTGCTGCTTTTATCTTGCAGGCGGGAGATCTCGTCGCCGATGTTCAGCGAGTTGTCATTGCCTACCAGGCGCAGCTCTTCGATCTTGGCTTGCAGGTCAGCGATCGGCTGTTCGAAATCAAGAAAATTCGGGTTCATAGGCATCCGTCTTGGGTCGACGGCCAAGCGGCCGGCCGGTTGATCCGTTTCGCGCCCTACCTTAATGGATCAGGCGCGTTCAGGTCGAGTTTAATCATCATGTGGTCGCGGCGCCCCACCTTGCAGGGCGCCCCGTCGTTTCAACGATATTGCAGGAAGACGTTCTCGCGGCCGAACTGGTCACGCAACGCCTGTATCAAGCTGTCCGCCGGGTCGATGCGCCAGCCCTCGCCAAATTGCAGCGTGGCCTTGGCATCGCTGCTGCTGTATTCCAGGGTGATCGGGCAAGCGCCGCGATGGCGTTTGCACACCTCGGCCAGCCAGCCCAGGCGATCGCCCTTCAATGCTTCGGCGTGAACCTTCAGGCGCAGACTCTCGGCGAGGTTGGTGCGGGCGTCTTCCATGCTCATCACGCGCTTGACCCGCAGGCGCAGCCCGCCGGAGAAGTCATCGTTACTGACCTCGCCTTCGACCACCACCATCGCGTCGGTCTGCAGCAATGCCTGGGCCGACATGAAGGCATCGGCGAACAGCGACGCTTCGATCCGCCCCGAACGATCGTCCAGGGTAATGAAGCCCATCTTGTCGCCCTTCTTGTTCTTCATCACGCGCAGGGCGATGACCATGCCGGCGACCGTCTGGGTGTCGCGCGCCGGTTTCAGGTCGATGATCCGCTGCCGAGCGAAACGCCGGATCTCGCCCTCGTACTCGTCGATCGGGTGCCCGGTGAGGTACAGCCCCAGGGTTTCCTTCTCGCCGCGCAAGCGCTCCTTGAGGGTCAGTTCCTTGACCCGCCGATGGGTGGCGTATACGTCGGCATCGGGCTCCACGAACAGCCCGCCGAAGAGGTCCGAATGACCGCTGTCGTGGGTTCTGGCGGTCTGCTCGGCCGACTTGATGGCCTCCTCCATGGCCGCCAGCAGCACCGCCCGGTTCTGGTCGATGCTGGCCTGATAGGCCTTGCTTTCGTCATGGAAGAACGGCCCGAGCCGGTCCAGGGCGCCGCTGCGGATCAGGCCGTCGAGCGTGCGCTTGTTGATGCGCTTGAGGTCGATGCGCTCGCAGAAGTCGAACAGGTCTTTGAACGGACCGTTGGCGCGCGCCTCGATGATCGCCTCCACCGGGCCCTCGCCCACCCCTTTGATCGCACCCAGGCCGTACACGATGCGGCCCTCGTCGTTGACCGTGAACTTGTAGTCCGAGGTGTTCACGTCCGGCGCGTCCAGGCGCAGCTTCATGGTGCGCACTTCCTCGATCAAGGTCACGACCTTGTCGGTGTTGTGCATGTCCGCCGACAGCACGGCGGCCATGAAGGGCGCCGGGTAGTGCGCCTTCAGCCACGCGGTCTGGTACGAGACCAGGCCATAGGCTGCCGAGTGGGATTTGTTGAAGCCGTAACCGGCGAATTTCTCCACCAGATCGAAGATGTTGCCGGCCAGGTCCGCATCGATGTTGTTGGTCGCGCAGCCTTCGATGAAACCGCCGCGCTGCTTGGCCATTTCCTCGGGCTTCTTCTTGCCCATGGCCCGGCGCAGCATGTCAGCGCCGCCCAGGGTGTAGCCGGCCATGACCTGGGCGATCTGCATCACCTGTTCCTGGTACAGAATGATCCCGTAGGTCGGCGCCAGTACGGGCTTGAGCCCCTCGTACTGGTAATCGGAATGCGGGTAGGCCAATTCCGCGCGGCCGTGCTTGCGGTTGATGAAGTCGTCGACCATGCCGGACTGCAACGGGCCCGGCCGGAACAGGGCCACCAGGGCGATGAGGTCTTCCAGGCAGTCGGGCTTGAGCTTCTTGATCAGCTCCTTCATGCCGCGCGACTCGAGCTGGAACACCGCAGTGGTCTCGGCCTTCTGCAGCAACGTGTAGGTGGGCTTGTCGTCCAGCGGAATGAAGGCGATGTCCAACGGCTCTTCGCCGGTCTTGGCGCGCTCGCGGTTGATGGTTTTCAACGCCCAGTCGATGATCGTCAGGGTGCGCAGGCCGAGGAAGTCGAACTTCACCAGCCCCGCCGCCTCGACGTCGTCCTTGTCGAACTGGGTCACCAGGCCGTCGCCTTCCTCGTCGCAATAGATCGGCGAAAAGTCGGTGAGCTTGGTCGGCGCGATCACCACGCCGCCGGCGTGCTTGCCGACGTTACGGGTGATGCCCTCGAGCTTGCGCGCCATCTCCCAGATCTCGGCCGCTTCCTCGTCGGTCTTGAGGAAGTCGCGCAGGATTTCTTCCTGTTCGAAGGCTTTTTCCAGGGTCATGCCGACTTCGAACGGAATCATCTTCGACAGACGATCGGCCAAGCCGTAGGACTTGCCCTGCACTCGGGCGACGTCACGCACCACCGCCTTGGCCGCCATCGAACCAAAGGTGATGATCTGGCTGACCGCGTTGCGGCCATATTTTTCGGCCACGTAGTCGATGACCCGGTCACGGCCGTCCATGCAGAAGTCGACGTCGAAGTCCGGCATCGAGACCCGCTCGGGGTTCAGGAAGCGCTCGAACAGCAGGTCATATTCCAGCGGGTCGAGGTCGGTGATCTTCTGCACGTACGCGACCAGCGAACCGGCACCCGACCCCCGGCCAGGACCGACCGGCACGCCGTTGTTCTTGGCCCACTGGATGAAGTCCATCACGATCAGGAAATAGCCGGGGAAGCCCATCTGAATGATGATGTCGAGCTCGAAGTTGAGCCGATCCACATACACCTGGCGGCGGGCTTCGTAGTTTTCCGTGGTGTCGCGGGGCAGCAGCACCTGCAGGCGGTCTTCCAGGCCATCGAACGACACCTTGCGGAAGTACTCGTCGATGGTCATGCCGTCGGGGATCGGATAATCCGGCAGGAAGTGCTTGCCCAGTTGCACATCAATGTTGCAGCGCCGCGCAATCTCGACCGTGTTTTCCAGTGCCTCGGGGAGGTCACTGAACAACTCGGCCATCTGCTCGGCGCTCTTGAGGTATTGCTGGTCGCTGTAGTTCTTCGACCGCCGCGGGTCATCCAGGGCCCGGCCCTCCCCAATGCAGACACGGGTTTCGTGGGCTTCGAAATCCTCCTGCTTGATGAAACGCACGTCGTTGGTCGCCACCAGGGGCGCGCCCAGACGGTCGGCCAGGGCCACGGCCGCGTGCAGGTACTCTTCGTCGTTGGTGCGGTTGGTGCGCTGCACCTCCACATAGAAACGGTCGGGAAAGACGCCCATCCACTCGCCCAGCAAGCGCTCGGCTTCACCGGGGTTGCCATTGAGCAGCGCCTGGCCGACCTCCCCTTCCTTGGCCGCGGACAGCGCGATCACGCCCTCGCTGGCTTGCGCCACCCACTCACGCTCGATGATCACCTGGCCGTTGCGCTGGCCGTCGATGAAGCCCCGCGAAATCAATTCAGTGATGTTGCGGTAGCCCACGCTGTTCATGGCCAACAGGCTGATGCGGCTGAGCGGCGCATCGGGGTCGCGGTTGGCCAGCCACAGGTCGGCACCGCAGATCGGCTTGATACCTGCGCCCATGGCCGCCTTGTAGAACTTGACCAGCGAGCACATGTTGTTCTGATCGGTCACCGCCACGGCCGGCATGTTCATACCGGCCAGCGCCTTGACCAGCGGCTTGATTCGCACCAACCCGTCGACCAGCGAATATTCGGTGTGCAGGCGTAGATGAACGAAAGAAACCGGCATGTTGATCCTATGGCTACGCAAAAACGACAAGGCCCGGATTGTACCGGGCCTTGATCAAAACATCAGCCTCATCACGACACGCCGGCAAAATCCTGGCGGTTGAGCTCGCGTGCTTCCCAGGCGGCGCGCACAGGCGCAAAAGAGCGGCGATGAATGGGCGTGGGGCCCAATTGGGCGAGGGCCTGCAGATGAACGGGGGTCGGGTAGCCCTTGTGCCCGCCCATGCCGTAGCCCGGGTAGATCGATTCGAAGGCGGCCATTTCCCGGTCACGGCTGACTTTGGCCAGAATCGACGCGGCGGCGATGGCCGGAACCTTGGCATCCCCCTGCACCACTGCGGCCGAGGGGACGGCCAGCACCGGGCAGCGATTGCCGTCGATCAACGCCAGACGCGGCGTGATGTGCAGGCCGGCCACGGCGCGCTGCATGGCCAGCATGGTGGCGTGCAGAATGTTGAGCCGGTCGATCTCTTCGACCTCGGCGCGCGCGATACACCACGACAAGGCTTTTTCGCAGATTTCATCGTACAGCCGCTCACGACGCGCCTCGGTGAGCTTCTTCGAGTCATTGAGCCCCAGGATCGGCCGCGCGGGATCCAGAATCACCGCCGCGGTGACGACCGCGCCACACAGGGGGCCGCGCCCGACTTCATCGACCCCGGCCACCAGTTCCTCGACCAGGTCGAAATTCAGCCCCATTTGCAGTTGCGTGCTCATGGCGTAGCGCCCTCGATCAGCTTCAGTACGGCGTCAGCGGCCTGGTTGGACGCGTCCAGGCGCAGGGTCCGGTGAATGGCATCGAAACTGCTGGTCTGTTCATCGCCGCCGTCCAGCAAAGGCAGCAACGCCTGGACCAGCGCCGGCGCAGTGGCTGCCTCCTGCAACAGCTCCGGCACCAGCATGCGCTGAGCCAGCAGGTTGGGCAGCGACACGTAAGGGCTTTTCACCATGCGCTTGAGAATCCAGTAGGTGAGCCCGGCCAGGCGGTAAGCCACGACCATGGGCCGCTTGTACAGCAAGGCCTCCAGGGTTGCCGTGCCGGAGGCGATAAGCACCGCGTCGCAGGCGGCCAGCGCCAGGTGCGAGCGGCCATCGAGCAGCGTGACCGGCAGCTCGCGGCCTACCAGCATCTGCTCCAGCTGTGCGCGGCGCTGCGCGTTGGCACAAGGCAGCACGAAACGCGCGTCGGGGCGCACGGCCAATAACTGCTGAGCGGCGTCGAAAAACAGCTCGCCCAAACGGCCGACTTCGCCACCGCGGCTACCGGGCATCAATGCCACCAGCGGCGCGCTGCCTTCGATTGCCAGCTCGCGGCGCGCTGCGGCACGGTCTGCCTGCAATTCGATGGTGTCGGCCAGCGGGTGACCGATGAAGCGCACGGGCACGCCCTGCTCTTCATAGAACCGGGCCTCGAATGGCAACAGGGTCAGCATCAGGTCGCAGCCTTCGCGAATCTTCAGCACGCGCTTCTGCCGCCAGGCCCACACCGACGGGCTGACATAATGCACCGTCTTGATGCCGGCCTGGCGCAGGCGCAGCTCGATGTTGAGGTTGAAATCTGGCGCATCGATGCCGATGAACACGTCGGGACGCTGATCGATCAACGTCGCCACCAGCTCCTTGCGGCGCGCGAGCAGTTCGCGCAGCCGACCCAGCACTTCGACCAGGCCCATCACGGCCAGACGCTCCATCGGGAAATACGACTGCATGCCCTCGGCTTCCATCAGCGGGCCACCGACACCGATGAACTCGATGTGCGGATGGCGCTGCTTGAGGGCACGCATCAGCCCGGCGCCAAGGATGTCACCACTGGCTTCGCCGGCGACCAACGCGACTCGCAGAGAACCTGGGCGTGACATCAGCGGGTGATGCCTCGGGTCGAGGACATGATCGACTGGCGGAAGATATCGACTTCGGGGAATGATTGCGCAGGCTCGGCCAGTTCGCTGATCGCTTGCTCGACCGTCAGGCCCTGGCGGTAGACCGTCTTGTAGGCGCGACGCAACGCATGAATGGCGTCATCGCTGAAACCGCGCCGGCGCATGCCCTCGAAGTTCATGCTGCGCGCCTCGGCAGGGCTGCCGAACACCGTGACGTAGGCCGGTACATCTTTACCGATGGCCGTGCCCATGCCGGAAAAGCTGTGCGCACCGATGTGGCAGAACTGATGCACCAGGGTGAAGCCCGACAGGATCGCCCAGTCGGCAACATGCACGTGCCCGGCCAGGGCGGTGTTGTTGACCAGGATGCAGTGGTTGCCAATGACGCTGTCATGACCGATGTGGGCATAAGCCATGATCAGGTTGTGGTCGCCCAGGGTGGTTTCCGAACGATCCTGCACGGTGCCACGGTGAATGGTGACACCTTCGCGAATGACGTTGTGGTCGCCGATGACCAGCCGCGTTTCCTCGCCTTTGTACTTCAAGTCGGGCGTGTCCTCGCCTACCGATGAAAACTGGTAGATGCGGTTATGCCGCCCGATACGCGTTGGCCCCTTGAGGATGACATGCGGTCCGATGACCGTGCCCTCGCCGATTTCAACGCCTGCACCCACGATCGACCAAGGACCCACCTCGACGCCCTCGGCCAGAACGGCCGAAGGATCGATGATGGCACGAGGGTCAATCAAACTCATAGTTTGCGTTCCGCACAGATGATTTCAGCCGAGCACACCGGCTTGCCGTCGACAGAGGCCTGGCAGTCGAACTTCCAGATCTGGCGCTTGCAACTGATGAACCTGGCTTCGAGAATCAGCTGGTCGCCCGGCAGGACAGGCTGGCGGAAGCGCAGCTTGTCGGACCCGACGAAGTAGTACAGCGTACCATCGGCCGGCTTGACGTCGAGCATCTTGAAACCCAGGATGCCGGCGGCCTGCGCCATGGCCTCGATGATCAACACGCCCGGCATGATTGGATGCGCAGGAAAATGGCCGTTGAAGAACGGTTCATTGATGCTGACATTCTTGTAGGCACGAATGCGCTGGGCCACTACGTCCAGCTCCACCACGCGATCCACCAGCAGGAAGGGATAGCGGTGTGGCAGGTATTCGCGAATCTCGTTGATGTCCATCATTTCGGGGGGAAGCCTGTAGTAAAGATAAGGAGTGCATGACTGAAATGCAGCACTCCTGACGCAATCAAGGAGGCAGTTTAGCGGCTGTGCACACTTGATATGAAAAGAGTCTCAGCCATCAGATGACGCTTTGCCACCTTGGGTCACGGTCTCGACGTGCTTTTCTAGCTTTCGCAATCGCCGTGACATTTCATCCAGCTGACGAATTCGTGCAGCACTCTTGCGCCATTCGGCGGCAGGCTGCATGGCAGTGCCCGAGGAATAGGCCCCCGGTTCGGTGATCGAATGGGTCACCATGGTCATGCCGGTGATGAACACGCCATCACAGATATCGATATGCCCCACCAGGCCGACACCGCCTGCCAGCATGCAGTTGGCACCGATCCGGGTACTTCCGGAAATGCCCACGCAAGCGGCCATGGCCGTGTTGTCGCCGATCTGCACGTTGTGCGCGATCTGAATCTGGTTGTCCAGCTTGACGCCGTTGCCAATCACCGTGTCAGCCAGAGCGCCACGATCCACGGCCGTGTTCACGCCTATCTCGACGTCGTCACCCACGGTCACGCCGCCGATCTGGGCAATCTTGTTCCACACGCCTTTGGCATTGGCGAAGCCGAAGCCCTCGCCACCCAGCACGGCGCCCGACTGAATCACCACCCGCTGACCGATGCGCACATCGTGGTACAGCGTGACCCGCGGGGCCAGCCAGCCGCCCTCGCCGACCACGCAACGCGCACCGATGAAGCAGTGGGCGCCAATGGTCACGCCCGGACCGATCACCGCAGCACTTTCGATCACGGCGAACGGCCCGACGCTGGCGGTGGCATCGACTTGCGCGTCGGCCGCGATCACCGCGCTGGGATGGATGCCGGCCGGAGCCTGGGGCTTGGGATCGAAGAGGTGGGACACCCGCGCGTAGGCCAGGTAAGGGTCTGCCACGATCAGCGCATCGCCCTCGTAGCCCTGCGCGTCCGCCGCCTTGAGCAGGACGGCGCCTGCCGTGCACCCCACCAGGTACTTGCGGTACTGAGTGTTGGCCAAAAAGCTCAACTGCGACGGGCCAGCCTCTTGCAGCGTGGCCAGCCCGGTGATCGACTTGTCTGCATTACCCTGCAGGTCAGCCGCGAGGAACTCGGCCAACTGACCGAGCTTCATGTTGACCGCCATCTCAGCGCGACTGATTCATGCGCTCGATGACTTGGCGAGTGATGTCGTACTGCGGCTTGACGTCGATCACTGCACCGCGCTCCATCACCAGGTCAAAGGCGCCTTTCTTGATGACTTCTTCAACCGCGCCATCGAGCTTCGGCTTGAGCTGCTTGAGCATCTCGCGGTCGGCGACGGCCTTGGCTTCGTTCAGCTCCTTGGACTGGAACTGGAAGTCACGGGCCTTTTGCTTGAACTCCAGCTCCAGACGCTCGCGCTCTGGCTGGGCCATTTTGTCGCCGCCGCTGACCAGACGGTCCTGGATGCTCTTGGCGCTGCTTTCCAGGGTCTTGAGCTTGGTCAGTTGCGGGCCGAATTTCTTCTCGGCATCCACCGCGTATTTCTTCGCTGCGTCAGATTCCAGCAAGGCCATCTGATAGTTCAGGACGGCAATCTTCATTTCGGCGAAGGCCGGGGTCGCCATCAAGGCGGCTGCTACGAAAACCAGTTGAGTCAACTTACGCACAATGAAACTCCTACACAATCCGTTGTCGTTTGCTTGGGCCAGGCGCTTAGAACGTCTGACCGAGAGAGAATTGGAAAACCTGTGTTTCGGAATCGTTATCCGGTTTCTTGACCGGCATCGCCAGGCTGAAGCTCAGCGGCCCCAATGCCGTGATCCAGGTCACACCCAAGCCGACGGAACTGGCCATGCCAGAGAAATCCACGTTGTTGCACTCGACCTTCTCGCCATTGGTGGTGCGCGCATCGCTGCAATTGCTGTCGAACACGTTACCCATGTCCCAGAACAGCGAGGTGCGCAGCGAGCGCTGGTCCTTGATGAACGGCAGCGGGAACAGGACCTCGACACCGCCCTGGACCAGCACGTTGCCACCGAACGGTAGTGGATCCTGGTCCGGGTCCGCCAGGGTGCCAGGGTTGCGACCGCTACTCGGCGTACTGCGCGGGCCGAGGGTGCTGTCCTTGAAGCCACGCACGGAGTTGAAGCCACCGGCGTAGTAGTTCTCGTAGAACGGCAGGCCGGACGTGGAGCCGTAGCCGTCACCATAGCCCAGCTCGGTGTGCAGGCGCAGGGTGTAGTTTTCGGTGATCGGGTGGAACAGTTGACCGCGGTAGTCGAGTTTGAAGAACGACAGGTCGCTACCCGGAATCGTCGACTCCAGGGTCAGGCTCTGCGATGAACCGCGCGTCGGCAACACGCCCTTGTTCAAGGTGGACGCCGACCAGCCGGCCGAGGCCTTGAAGTTGAGGAACTTGTCGCCTTCGGCACGGGTGAAGTCGAAGATTTCGTCGACGGTGTAAGTACCGGTCTTGATCTCGTCCTGCTGGACGCTGAGCCCGAAGGTCAGGCGCGACGTCTCGCTGATCGGATAGCCGAAGTTCATCCCGGCGCCCAGGCTGTCGACCGCATAGCTGGCAACGTCGACATCGAGGTCGTCATAGTCGGTGGTGCGGTAGAAGGCGTTGTAACCCAGGCTCACACCGTCGGGCGTGTAGTACGGGTCCACGTAGCTGAAGTTGTAGCGGCTCTGGTATTCGCTGCGGGTCAGGCCCAGCGACACCTTGTTGCCGGTACCGAGGAAGTTGTTCTGGCTGATCGAACCACCGAGGATCAGGCCGGCGCTCTGGGCGAAACCGACACTGGCGGTGATCGAACCCGAAGCCTGCTCTTCTACGCTGTAGTTGACGTCTACCTGGTCGTCGGTGCCCGGCACGGCTGGCGTCTCGACGTTGACTTCCTTGAAGAAGCCCAGGCGCTCCAGGCGCGTCTTGGACTGATCGATCAAGTAGGTCGATGCCCAGCCACCTTCCATCTGGCGCATTTCCCGACGCAGCACCTCGTCCTCGGACTTGGTGTTGCCGCGGTAGTTGATGCGGTTGACGTAGGCACGCTTGCCCGGGTCGACGACGAAGGTGATGTCGACCGTGTTGTCTTCGTTGTGCGGCTGCGGCACGCCGTTGACGTTGGCGAAGGTGTAGCCGTCGTTACCCAGGCGGCGGGTGATCAGCTCGGACGTGGTGGTCATCACGCTGCGCGAGAACACCTGGCCCTTTTGCACCAGCAGCAGTTGCTTGATCTGGTCTTCCGGGACTTTCAGGTCGCCGCTGAGCTTGACGTCACGAACGGTGTATTTCTGACCTTCGTTGATGTTGACGGTGATGTAGACGTTTTTCTTGTCCGGGGTGATCGACACCTGGGTCGAGGCGATATCCATGTTGATATAGCCACGGTCCAGGTAGAAGGAGCGCAGGCGCTCCAGATCACCGGACAGTTTTTCACGGGCATACTTGTCGTCGTTCTTGAAGAACGACAGCCAGTTGGTGGTCTTCAGCTCGAACAGGTCGGTCAGCTCGTCTTCCGCGAAGACCGAGTTGCCCACCACGTTGATGTGCTGGATGGCGGCGACGGTGCCTTCGTTGATCTTGACCTTGAGCGCAACGCGGTTGCGCGGCTGGGTGATGACCTCGGTGTCGACGGTTGCCGAGTAGCGGCCCTGGGCCACGTACTGGCGCTGCAGTTCATTACGCACGCCTTCGAGGGTCGCACGCTGGAAGATCTCGCCTTCGGCCAGGCCCGACTGGGTCAGCCCCTTGAGCAGGTCCTCGGTGCTGATCGCCTTGTTGCCTTCGATTTCGATACTGGCGACCGACGGGCGCTCCACCACCGTGATGACGAGCACATTGCCGTCACGGCCCAGTTGGATGTCCTGGAAAAAGCCGGTCTTGAACAGCGAGCGGGTGGATTCCACCAGGCGACTGTCATCGGCTTCATCACCCACGTTCAGAGGCAACGCACCAAACACGCTGCCAGCGGATACCCGCTGCAGGCCATTGACGCGAATATCGGAGATGGTGAAGGACTCAGCGTGAACTTCAGCGATCATCAATACGGAGAGAACCGCAGTTAGCAACAGACGTTTCATGAAGTCCTTTCTTATTCCAACTGACAATAAACAAACTGCCGCAGGTGCGGCAGGTTCGCAATTGAGCGAAGCGTTACAGTCGACCCAAATCGTTGATCAAGGCAAGCAACATCACCCCGACTACCAAACTGATACCGATCTGGATCCCCCAGCCTTGCACCCGATCGGAGACTGGACGACCACGCGCCCACTCGATCAGGTAAAACAGCAAATGCCCACCATCCAGTACAGGGATGGGCAACAAATTCAGTACGCCCAGGCTAATGCTCAGGTAGGCCAGGAAATTCAGAAAATCCCCCACCCCCGACTGGGCCGAAGCGCCCGCCACTTTAGCAATGGTTATCGGTCCACTCAAGTTTTTTACCGAGAGCTCGCCGAACAGCATTTTCTTCAGGGATTCAAGGGTCAATACGCTCATGGTCCAGGTTCGCCGAGCGCCCTCGACCACCGCATCGAGCGGGCCGTAGCTGACCTCGCGAACCATTTCCGGCGGCCATTCCACAGGCTTCACGCCAGCCCCCAGGTAACCTGCGGCCGCCTTGCCGTCACCGCGAGTGACCAGCGTGACCGGCACATCGAGGGTCTGGCCGTCACGTTCGACCTGCAGCACGATCTTGCTGTCCGGCCGCAGGCGAACCGTATCCACCACTTGCTGCCAGTCGCTCAGCGGCTGACCATCGAGGGCCAGCAAAAGGTCGCCGGTACGAATTCCGGCCGCTTGCGCTGGGCCCTTCGGATCCAGTTCGGCCACCACCGGCTCGAGTGCCGGACGCCAGGGCTTGAGCCCCAGGGAGCGAATCGGGTCCGGCTCGTCCGAACCCTTGAGCCACTCGCTCAATTGCAGGGTACGCGGCGAATCGCTGGACGCGCCCGGCTCACGCACGGTCATTTGCAGGGCACCGCTTTCACCCAGGCGCCGCACCAGTTGCAGATTGACCGCCGCCCAACCCCTGGTCGGCTCGCCGTCCACGGCCACGATCTCTTCACCGGCCGCCAAGCCTGCCGCTGCTGCCAGGCTGCCCGGCTCGACGCCGCCAATCACCGGGCGCAGCTGCTCGGTGCCCATCATGGCCAGGAGCCAGAAAAACACCAGGGCCAGCAGGAAGTTGGCGGCAGGACCCGCCGCCACGATGGCGATGCGCTGACGAACGGTCTTGCGATTGAACGACAGATGCAACTGGTCGGCCGGCACCTCGCCTTCGCGCTCGTCGAGCATCTTCACGTAGCCGCCCAGGGGAATGGCGGCCACCACGAACTCGGTGCCCTGGCGGTCATGCCAGCGCAGCAACGGGGTGCCGAAGCCCACGGAAAAGCGCAGTACCTTCACGCCGCAGCGGCGCGCGACCCAAAAATGACCGAACTCATGAAAAGTGACCAGCACCCCCAGGGCAATCAGGGTACCGAGGATCATATAGAGCGCACTCATGACTCTCTCCGAAAGACTGCCGCGACACGCGCGGTATTGCTGGGCTGCGCGTTCAAGCGTGCTGACTCAACCATTGCCGGGCGCGCTCGCGGGCAAGCGTGTCCGCCTCGAACACTGCCTCCAGCGCATCCAGCGCGACCACCGTCTGTTCGTTCAACACGGTTTCGATCATACGCGCGATGTCCGGGTAGCGAATACGCCCCTCCAGAAACGCCGCCACGGCCACTTCGTTGGCCGCATTGAGCATCGCCGGCGCACTACCGCCCGCCTGCGCAGCCTCACGCGCCAGGCGCAGGCAGGGAAACCGCAACTCATCCGGGGCCTCGAAATCGAGCCGGGCGATGGCGAACAGGTCCAGTGGCGCGACACCGGAGTCGATACGCTCCGGCCAGGCCAGGGCGTGCGCGATCGGTGTGCGCATGTCCGGATTCCCCAATTGCGCCAGCACCGAGCCATCCACGTAGTCGACGAGCGAGTGAATCACACTTTGCGGATGAACCACCACCTCGACTTGCCGGGGGTGTGCATCGAATAGCCAGCAGGCCTCGATCAGCTCCAGCCCCTTGTTGATCATCGTCGCCGAATCGACGGAGATCTTGCGACCCATCGACCAATTGGGATGAGCGCAGGCCTGTTCCGGCGTGACGTGCTGCAGCTCGGCCAGTGGCGTCTGGCGGAACGGTCCGCCCGAGGCGGTCAGCAGAATCCGACGCACGCCAACGGGCTGCAGGCCGCGCGCGTAGTCGACCGGCAGGCACTGGAAGATCGCGTTGTGCTCGCTGTCGATGGGCAGCAGCACGGCACCACTGTCGCGCACGGCTTGCATGAACAGCGCCCCGGACATGACCAGGGCTTCCTTGTTGGCCAGCAATACCTTCTTGCCGGCCCGCACTGCCGCCAGGGTGGGCGGCAGCCCGGCGGCTCCGACGATGGCGGCCATGACGGCGTCCACCTCGGGCGCACAGGACACCTGGCAAAGCCCTTCTTCTCCCACCAGCACCTCGGTGCCCAGGCCGGCCAGGCGCAGGCCCTCGCGCAGCGTTGCCGCCGCCTGCACCGTCGGCACCACGGCAAATGCCGGGCGATGTTTGGCGCACAATTCGAGCAGCTCGTCCAAACGGCTGAAACCGGTCAGCGCATGCACCTGATAACGCTCGGGGTGCCGGGCGATGACATCCAGGGTGCTCAGGCCGATCGAGCCTGTGGCCCCCAACACGGTAATCGACTGGATGCTCATCAGATAGAGCCTCGGCCGGCCATCCACAGCAACACCGCAAACACCGGAATGGCGGCCGTCAGGCTGTCGATCCGATCGAGCACACCGCCATGACCCGGCAACAGCTGACTGCTGTCCTTGATACCGGAGCGGCGCTTGAACATGCTCTCGGTGAGGTCGCCGACCACCGAGATCGCCACGACGATGGCTGCGCAAACCAGGCCCAGGACGATGTCCCCGGCCGGCCAATCCTGCGCGATCGCGACACCCAGGGTGATCACCAGCGCTGTCGCCAGGCCACCATAGAAACCTTCCCAGCTTTTGCCCGGGCTGACCTGCAGCGCCAGCTTGCGCTTGCCGAAGGCCTTGCCGGAAAAATAGGCGCCGATGTCGGCGGCCCACACCAGCACCATCACGGACAGGATCAACCCGTTGCCCATTGGCCAGCTCTTGAGCAGCAACAGGCCCTGGAAGGCCGGCAGCAGGATCAGCAGACCGATCAGCAGCCGGCACGCCAGGCTGGACCATGAGTCGCTGGTGGCCGGGTAGGTCAGGACCAGGAATGTCGCCACTGCCCACCAGATCACCGCAGCGACCAGCACCCACAGGGCCAGGCCTGGGGTGAGGTACAGGAACAGACACAACAGCGCGACTACTGCGGCGAACACCACCCGTGCCAGCTGGCCGTTGAAGCCCGCCAGGCGAGCCCACTCCCAGGCGCCCAGCGTGACCACCAGGCCAATGAACAGGGCAAAGCCCGCCCCGTGCAGCAGGAAGAAACCACACAGGGCGACTGGCAACAGGATCAGCGCGGTAATGATGCGTTGTTTAAGCATTAAGCTCGGGCTCCAGCCTCGATCTGCTCACTGGTCTTGCCGAAACGGCGCTGACGCGAAGCAAAATCGGCCAGCGCAGTGCGCATGGCCTCATGTTTGAAGTCCGGCCAGAACAGGTCGGAGAAATACAGCTCGGCATACGCCAGCTGCCACAGCAGGAAGTTGCTGATGCGGTGCTCGCCACCGGTGCGGATGCACAGGTCGGGCAACGGCAGGTCGCCAGTGGCCAGGCAGGTCTGCAACAACCCCGGGGTAATGTCCTCGGGCCGCAGGTGACCGGCCTGTACTTCGCGAGCCAGCCGCTGAGCAGCCTGCGCGATGTCCCACTGGCCGCCATAATTGGCGGCGATCTGCAGGACGAAACGATCCGCGCCCGCCGTCAAGGCTTCCGCCTCGCGCATGGCCAATTGCAGGTCAGGGTGAAAACGCGAGCGATCGCCGATGATCCGCAGACTGATCTTGTTTTCGTTGAGGCGCTTGGCCTCGCGTCGCAAGGCACTGAAGAACAACTCCATGAGCGCCCCGACCTCATCGGCCGGCCGCTGCCAGTTCTCACTGGAGAAGGCAAACAGGGTCAACACCTCGACCTTGGCTTCGGCGCACACCTCGATCACGGCGCGAACGGCGTCCACCCCGGCCTTGTGCCCGGCGACGCCAGGCAGCAAGCGCTTCTTCGCCCAACGATTATTCCCGTCCATGATGATCGCGACATGTCGCGGCACCGCGGGGGGCCCAGCCAGCTTGGTCTTATCCATGGAAACGCGTTGTTCCTTAAACGGCCATCAGGTCCTTTTCTTTCTGTTCCAGGGCCTTCTCGACCTCGGCAACATACTTGTCAGTCAGCTTCTGGACATCGTCGGCGGCACGACGCTCGTCGTCTTCGCTGATTTCCTTTTCCTTGACCAGGTCCTTCAGTTGCGCCAGTGCATCGCGACGCACGTTGCGCACCGACACACGGGAGTTCTCGGCCTCGGCACGCGCCTGCTTGGTGTAGCCCTTGCGGGTTTCCTCGGTCAGCGCGGGCATGGGCACACGAATCACGGTGCCGGCGTTGGACGGGTTCAAGCCCAGGTCCGACGTCAGGATAGCCTTCTCGACCGCACCGATCATGTTCTTGTCGAACACGGTCAGCTTGAGCGTGCGCGAGTCTTCAACGGAGACGCTGGCCACCTGGTTCAAGGGCACCAGGTCACCGTACGCAGGCACGCGCACACCACCGAGGATATCGGGGTGGGCACGCCCGGTGCGGATCTTGCCAAAGGCATTGTCCAGTGCATCCAGGGTTTTCTTCATGCGCTCTTGGGCGTCTTTCTTGATTTCGTTGATCATACTTCGCCTTCCTCGATCAGAGTTCCTTCAGCGCCGCCCACTACGATGTTCAGCAGAGCGCCGGGCTTGTTCATGTTGAATACGCGCAATGGCATGCGATGGTCACGGCACAGACAGATGGCGGTCAGGTCCATCACGCCCAGCTTGCGGTCCAGGACTTCATCGTACGTCAGGCGATCGAATTTCTCAGCATGCGGGTCCTTGAAAGGATCGGCAGTGTACACGCCGTCGACCTTGGTTGCCTTGAGCACGACGTCGGCGTCTATTTCGATACCACGCAGGCACGCTGCCGAGTCCGTGGTGAAGAAAGGATTGCCGGTGCCGGCGGCGAAGATCACCACGTCACCCGAGTTCAGGTGGCGAATGCCCTTGCGGCGGTCGTAGTGGTCGGTCACGCCGACCATCGAGATCGCCGACATGACGATGGCGGGAATGTTCGAGCGCTCCAGCGCATCGCGCATGGCCAGGGCGTTCATCACCGTGGCCAGCATCCCCATGTGGTCACCGGTGACCCGATCCATGCCCGCTGCGCTGAGCGCGGCGCCACGGAACAGGTTGCCGCCGCCGATGACGACGCCGACCTGCACACCGATACCGACCAGTTGCCCGACTTCCAGGGCCATCCGGTCCAGCACTTTCGGGTCAATCCCGAACTCTTCCGAGCCCATCAGGGCCTCGCCGCTAAGTTTGAGCAAAATGCGTTTATAGCGAGGTTGACGACCACTCACCTGCTGAGCCATTGCGAGTCTCTCCTGCGGCGTTAATAAATTCTTGGCGGCTGCGACGCAGCCTGCCTGATTCTAGCGCGGTACGGCGCAGGACACTGTGATGTCGCGCCAGATACCGACGGATACCAGACCTTCACGATCGGCTTCCGTTCCTCACTTTGACAAAGAGGCTGCGCGCGTGAGCGGGCAGCCTCTTGGGGTCGACGTAGGGAAAACCGTCTTATTGCTTGCTGGCAGCAGCCACTTGCGCGGCAACTTCGTCGGCGAAGTTGTCGACTGGCTTCTCGATGCCTTCACCGACCGCGAAGCGGGTGAACGAAACGATTTCAGCGCCGGCTTTCTTGGCCAGGTTACCCACGGTAACTTCTGGGTCCTTGACGAAAGCTTGCTCAACCAGGCTGGCTTCGGCCAGGAACTTGTTGATACGGCCCGATACCATCTTCTCGACGATCTCGGCTGGCTTGCCCTTGATCTTGTCTTCGTTGAGGCTCAGGAACACGGCTTTTTCGCGCTCGATGGCATCGGCGGAGACTTCCGACGGCAGCAGGAACTCTGGGTTGCTGGCGGCGACGTGCATGGCGATGTCACGTGCCAGTTCGATGCTGCCGCCCTTCAGAACGACAGCAACGCCGATCTTGTTGCCGTGCAGGTAGGAACCGACAACGTCACCTTCCACGCGCACCAGGCGGCGGATGTTGACGTTTTCGCCAACCTTGGCGACCAGCTCGACACGAGCCTCTTCCTGGGAAGCGATCAGCGGTGCTGCATCGGTCAGCTTCTCGGCGAACGCTTTTTCGAGGCTGGCGTTGACGAAGTTCTTGAAGTCGTCCTGCAAGGCCAGGAAGTCGGTCTGCGAGTTGACTTCCAGCAGTACGGCGGCTTTGCCGTCGTCCTTGATGGCGATGGCGCCTTCGGCAGCGACGTTACCTGCCTTTTTGGCGGCCTTGATGGCGCCGGAAGCACGCATGTCGTCGATCGCTTTCTCGATGTCGCCGCCAGCCTTGGTCAAGGCCTTCTTGCAATCCATCATGCCTTCGCCGGTACGCTCGCGCAGTTCTTTGACCAACGCTGCAGTAATCTCTGCCATTTTCAAATTCCTCTTGGAGTAGGTTTTCAACCATTCCACCCGTCAGGACGGGCGCTCAAATCTTGACCCTGCCAGCGGCTGCATGAACGAAGACGCAATGACTCTTCGCTGACAGTGGTTCCAGAAGTGGCAAAAAGGGGGCCTAGCCCCCTTTTTGCGTACTGAGTAAACGCCAGGCGTTATCGACTCAGCCTTCTACTGCTGCAGCCGGTGCTTCCTGAACGTATTCTTCAGTACCGCCAGCAACGTGATTGCGGCCACGGATGACGGCGTCAGCCATCGAACCCATGTACAGCTGGATGGCGCGAATGGCGTCATCGTTACCTGGAATGATGTAGTCCACACCTTCCGGGCTGCTGTTGGTATCGACGATGCCGATGACCGGGATACCGAGCTTGTTGGCTTCGGTGATCGCGATGCGCTCGTGGTCGACGTCGATGACGAACAGTGCGTCAGGCAGACCGCCCATGTCCTTGATACCGCCCAGGCTGCGATCCAGCTTTTCCAGGTCGCGAGTGCGCATCAGCGCCTCTTTCTTGGTCAGCTTGGTGAAAGTGCCGTCTTCGGCCTGGGTTTCCAGGTCGCGCAGGCGCTTGATCGAGGCGCGGATGGTCTTGAAGTTGGTCAGCATGCCGCCCAACCAGCGATGGTCGACGTACGGCGAGCCGCAACGTGCTGCTTCCTCGGCCACGATCTTGCCGGCGGAACGCTTGGTACCGACGAACAGGATCTTGTTCTTGCCCTGGGCCAGGCGCTCTACGAAGGTCAGTGCTTCGTTGAACATCGGCAGGGTTTTTTCGAGGTTGATGATGTGGATCTTGTTACGCGCGC
>Ga0157371_10001917_pt1 | contig 20781 bp, 23 predicted proteins | sample C45metaG_FD_113462 | JGI IMG/M metagenome (GOLD analysis project Ga0157371, IMG submission 113462) | Corn rhizosphere microbial communities from Kellogg Biological Station, Michigan, USA - C4-5 metaG | ecosystem: Host-associated > Plants > Roots > Rhizosphere > Soil | place: USA: Michigan...
CTAACATACTTAAACCCATGAGTAGCTTACCTTTAATTATTTTTAATTATGCAACCAGCCCCTATGAAGACTGGCATCAGTTAGCGTGGGGCGCTTCGATGGTATTGATTTTAATGATTTTGATTTTAAATATGATTACAAAAGTAATACAACATAAATGGAAAGTCCAATTTTAAAAGCGACAAACTTTAATGCCTTTTTTGGAAAAAACCATATCCTTAAAAATATAAACCTTGAAGTTCATAAAAATAATGTGTGGGCCATTATGGGCCCATCGGGTTGTGGGAAAACAACTTTTATACGTTGTGTGAACCGTATGCATGAACTGGTGCCTGATGCAACAGCAGAAGGCTCTTTGAAATTAAAAGGTGAGGAAATTTATGAGATGAACGCGGTGGTTTTGAGAAGAAAAGTTGGAATGGTTTTTCAAAGACCAAACCCTTTTCCTACTATGAGCATTTACGATAATGTGATAGCTGGATATATTTTGAACGGGATCAAGCTAAGTAAGATGGAAAAGGATGATATTGTGGAAACCTCGCTGAAGCAGGCAGCATTATGGATGGAAGTAAGAAGTACGCTTCATAAAAAAGGAACTTTTTTATCAGGTGGCCAACAACAAAGATTGTGTATTGCCCGCGCTCTTGCAATGAATCCTGAAATTCTTTTATTAGATGAAGCCACCTCCGCGCTTGATCCTATTTCTACTTCCATGATCGAAGAGTTGATCCAGCAATTAAAATCAGAATATACAATCTTGATGGTCACTCATAATATGCAGCAGGCAGCGCGTGTAAGCGATAAAACGGCATTTTTTTATCTGGGCGAATTGATAGAGGCGGCAAATACAAAAACCATTTTTACCAATCCGAAGCACGAAAAAACCCAGGAATATATTACAGGCCATTTTGGTTAAACATTACTAACGCAAAAATTTAAAGCTATGGCACTTGCAAACTGGAAACAAAAACTTACGCCGCTTGATAATGAAATTCAACAGTTGAAATCTGAAACTATCAACATGTGGCAAATGGTTTTATCCCAATTGACCAAAGCGGAAGAAGCTTTGAAGAAAAAAGATAAAGATCTTGCACATGAAGTAATTTCCACCGAGAAACGCGTAAACGCTTTTGAATTGAAGATTGACCGCGATTGCGAAGATATTCTTGCCTTGTTTGCACCTGTAGCGATTGATCTTCGCTTTCTCTTAGCCGTTTTAAAAATTAATATGAACCTTGAACGTACCGGCGATATTGCAGAAGGGATTGCCAAGTTTGTGATTGATCTTCCTGAAGATTTTGATGTGCAATTGCTGCAATTAACCTCTGTTATTGAGATGTTCGAACAAGGCAATGAAATGATTGCGGAAGTCATGCACGCCTTTGAAAAGGAAGACACCGCTCTTGCAAGAAAAGTATTTAAGAAAGACGACCTGCTCGATCAGATCAATGCAAAAGCTGCGTCTGTTATTGAAGATTATATCAAAAAGAATCCTTCAAAAACCGCATCCGCTCTATATATTTTATCGTCAATCCGCAAGCTCGAACGTGTTGGTGACCAGGCAAAGAATATGGCAGAGGAAATTATTTTTTATTCTGAAGCAAAAGTTTTGAAACACAAACCGCAAAATAAAAAGACCAGCTGGGAAGACGAGTAGTCAGCAAATAAAAAGAAGATTTTTATTTTGCGAAAAATTTAATTCATAAAATAAAAATCTTCAATTGTTGTCAACTTACCCGACTTTAATAAACTTTTTTTACGCGGTAGCTTCGATAACCGGAACATTTACAGAAGTTCTTTTCTTCCTCGATCTCATATAAATAAAGAGGAAAAGAAATGCGAATACCAATACCAAGGGGATGATATTTGTGGCCATAAGCACCCGGGGACCTGAAACTAATTGAGCGTGCGCATAGGCAGCTGCTTCAGGAGTGCCGGCAGCAGCAGAACGGTAAGTGTCAATGTTGGCACCGGCGGGTAATACAGCAGTGATGAGGCTGTCATAATATCCACCCATAAAAAACATATAGATCGATACGGCAAACATTCCTGCTCCACCCAGTAAATTAATTCCTAAAGCCCCTGATTTCGGAATATTTTCTGAGACAAAGCCGAGCATTGTCGGCCAGAAATAAGCCACTCCGATACCAAAAATGATAGCAGCAATAAATAACATACCACCGCTTGTGGTTCCTAACATATAGATGCCGATTGTTGCAATTATTGCTGAGAACAACAATAAGCCGGAAGGTGAAATGCGATGGACAACAGGGCCGGCCACACTTCGAGCCGCAGCCTGAACAGCAGCAACTAAAGCCAAAACGAGGATTGCGCTACTTGTTACATTTTGAAGTAAAACCCCCACCCATTGGTTGGTAAACAATTCTGTGATAGCGGTTCCTAACATGCAAATAAATAAGAAAATGTATAATGGAGTTAACACGGCCTTGTACATTTCTTTAGTTGAGTATCCGGAAGATACACGCTCTGTAACAGGAAAATCAAGCTTGAAAAACAGGTATCCATAAATTACAGTTGGAATAAGCATCGTAGCCACCTGCCACTGCCAGTTCAAATCTACTTTTGCAAAACCAAATGAAACCAGCGTCCCGATAACAATTCCTGCAGGAAACCAGAAATGGAAATGGTTCAATTTCGTGGTTTTGTTATTCGGGTAAATACTTGTCACCAGTGGATTACACGCTGCTTCTACGGTTCCGTTGGCAATGCCAATAAACAATGTTGAAATATAAAGACTGAAAAATCCGGTAGAGAAAACCGTAAAAATAATTCCAACCAAATGAAGAAAAAAAGCAAGCAATAAGAGGCGCTTCATCCCGACGATGTCAACGATCATCCCACCAATTATTATCGCAAGTGGAAATCCCCAGAAAGCGGTTCCGGCGATTAATCCCATTTGTTTGGCATCGAGATGAAACTGCACCATTAAATTATTCATGGTTCCTGCACGGATTCCAAAAGATAAAGAGGTTACTAGCAAAGCAAGGCAACTTGCGACAAATAATTTGTTTGGTTGAATTGTTTTTTCCATAATTGAATTTTAAAAATGTTGAGAGTGTATAAGACAGATTTTTTAGATGTAGTTACAAAATGCTAAACGCTCAATGACTTTAACTGGAAATCGTTTAAATTATTTTTCTTGTGTAAAATCTCATTCAATATAAAGCAATCGTACAAAGCAAAAATGAAGATAAGGAAAATAATATCATAACTTTTGCGAAAGCTATATTTTTTTATCCAGCGTTCATCATCTACAAAATACATTTGTTGGTCAAATGTCCTTTTACTGTGGATTTTATTAAAAATAAGTTTCCGCTTTCGGGGTATTTTTCCAGGTCTTCTTCTTTAAAATTTTCTCTTGCAGAAGTAATAATTAAATAATCTAATTTTTCACCGGCAAAGGCACAGGAAGTAACCTGGGGAACTGGTAATTCAATTTTATCTAACAATTTGCCATCATTAGGATTCCATCTATACACTCCAAACCCTCCCCATTGAGCAATCCACAACATTCCTTCTTCATCAATCGCCATTCCATCAGGCGTTCCCATTTCTGAGGGCACTTCAATCACATTTTTCTCAAAAACAATTTCACCGGTTTTTTCATTAAATATATATGCCTTCACGACCTGAGTGGGACTGTCAATATAGAATAAACGTTTGTTGTCTAATGACCAGACTATTCCATTCGAAATAGAAGTATTTGGAAGTTTCTTATGAACCCGGAGGTTTTCATCTACCAAAAAAAGCGAGCCGGCTCCATCTTTATGTTCGAGGTGCATCGTTCCAATCCATAACCTGCCCAAACTGTCACAGGCGCCATCATTACAGCGGTTCCCGGAGGTAGATAATTCAATATCAACAAGGGGTAAAATTTGTTCTGATTCCAAATCAAATTTTACTATCGCTGTATCTAAGGCCAAAATCAATTCGTGATTTCTTCCTTGTCTTACCATTGAAAGCCTTCCGTTGAAATCCCATTTCCTTGCAGTTTCTGATAACCAATTCAATTCGTATAAGATTCCTCTTTCAATGTCAACCCAATAACAACACTTTCTCTCAGCATACCATAGCGGACTTTCTCCAAGTATAGCATGGGAAGGAAATAGAGTTCTTGCTTTCATGTATGATTACTCGTTTTATTCTGAGAATTTATGGCAAAGTCTTCACCATAATGTCTTTAAAATAAACAACGCTTTTTGGATCATGACCTTGTAAGGCAAAAGTGCCATCAGAAATAATTCTTTCGGTCTGACCTTTTGGTGGAACAAAATCATCGGGTTGCGTCCAATCGGTCACCATATCATTGTTGATCTTTACGATAACATGTTTGCCCTGTACTTTAATATACTCGGTAAACCAAACATCATCCTTTACATAGACTTTATCGGTGTTCTTAATATCATATAAGCTGCCCGACCTTTTCCAATCGGTATGAGAATTATTTACCTGTACTTCAAAACCTTTTTCGGGAAAACCAGAATCCTGGTAAGCTGTATGAAAATATATTCCTGAATTAGAGCCGGGCTTCGTCATAACTTTCGCCTTAAATTCAAAATTTTTAAGGTCATGGTTCATAACCGGGCCTTCATAAAATAAATGTGAAGTCGGCCCTTCCACCTTAATGGTTCCATTTGCTACTGAAAATGTACCTGACCTGTTGGCCTTCCACCCGTCCAATGATTTTCCATCGAATAGGCTTATCCAACCTTTGTTTCCTTTTATTTTGTTGGTATTTGAACAGTTAGTGAAAGTGGACAGTACAGCAAAGAATAAAATACATTTTTTCATATTTTCTGTTTGACTAAAATGAAGCTGTAAAAGTGAACACGAATGGAAACAAATTTATTCATGTTGGTCGATATGCAAGATGGCAGACTTTTTATTTTTATTACAAAACCTTTTTTTGAGTTTTTTCAATAAATGTATTCCTTATATTGTTCGTTTGGGAAAGATGAATATGGACCACATTTTTTAAAATGAAATAAGATGTTGTAGTACTTTTTTCTGCCTGGATGTCATAAAGAATAGCATCTTTTACGTCATCTAAAATAAACGGCGGCCGGTAATCATCTTTCAAATAACTCACCTGAACATCGTGCATTTTAAGATCTTTTACGTGTCTGATATAAAAGCCATAAGAGGGCATAACTTTCCAACTATCCGGCTCTGGATATGCTTTTTCATACTCAGGAACAATACGGTTTACAGAATCTTTCGGGCCTCCGCCTTTATAATAAATTCTTATATTACTGATTTGCAAATCCTGAATGTAATGTCCGGGAAGCCCGCTGATTATTGCTCCTTGTTTGTCATCTACATTGTACGCAATAACGTTGTTGATAATGATCCTTCTGCATTCGCCAATTTTTAAAGAATCAGGACCGCGCATTCTTGCGCCAAGACGAATAAAAACCGGTGCATTTGTTATATCGCGCATGGTGATGTTAGAGATGATAACATCCTCGAGCAGAGCACCATCAACCGTTTCAAGCGCAAGCCCTCGACAATCATCAAACACACAGTTGCTGATGGTAATGTTTTTGAAACCGCCATTACTTTCTGTCCCGAATTTTATTCTTCCGGTTGGTACATCATTTTTATTGTCATTTTTTTTGAACGTTCCATCGAGCAGAGTGCCCTCCGCATAACCACTCACCTGGCAATTGGTGATGGTCACGTTTTCTGTTGGCCTTGCATAACCGAGAGCGAAAGAACTTTTTAAACAAATACCATCATCGTGAGGCGAATTAACAGTGCAATTAGAAATCTTTACGTTTTTGCAACAATCAATATCAAATCCATCCCGGTTGGTATCTACTTTCAAGTTATCGATAGTGAGATTGTCAACTCCGGTAGCAAGTATCGCAAACCATCCCCCGTGGAAAATAGTAATGTCCCTTATGATCACATTGCGGCACCGCAAAAGGCTTATCGTCTTGTTCGGATTTTCATCACCTTTATTACCGCTCCTTACTAAACCTTTTCCCCAAATCTTTCCTGCTCCGATAACTGAAATATCATGCAGGTCTTGTCCCCAGATAAAACTATTTTGAAAATGGCTGTGGCCATAATCCTGGTAAACATCGTTTATACTTTTTTCCGGTTTGTTAAACAAAGTTGAATCTGTTGAAGCAACTAATGTAGCACCTTGATCTATAAAAAGACAAATATTACTTCTTAGACGAACCGAGCCGCTTAGATAATTTCCTGCAGGAAAATAGATCGTTCCTCCACCTTCATTTGCTGCTTTATCAATTGCTTTATTGATCGCGTTTCCGTCTATCGTAACGCCATCTCCTTTGGCACCAAAATCTTTTACATTGTAAAAATTATCTTGCGTTTGTCCATTTACGTTAGCAGTAAAATAAATTAAAACAAAAGTAAAGAGAATAGCTTTGTAAAGTAATCTCATCTTTATATTTTGGATTGAAAATACTGATTATTTGGTTGTTTAGTGTTTCAATTATGAGAGAGAGAAGTCTAGATACAAATTTTAAATTAAATTCACTGAATAAAAATCATCGATATGAGAAACAAGAATACTGCATTTCTTTTTGCTGCACTTTTATTTTCCATCAGTTGTTCTGCGCAGCAAGGCAATTATAATGGTATTGAATCCAACCTTCAAAATATTTACCGGCTTTCAAATGCCCAATCACGTTCTATAAGTCCCGAAAATTTTACAGGGGCAAAAGGGCAAGGCGGAATGGCCACAAATGGAACCGGCGAAAATCCTTCAAGAGAACTTGGACAGGGTTGGAAAGTCAGTCCCAGCGTGGTTATTAAAGCCCACACTACTTTTACTTTCGCAGAAATTGATGGGCCGGGCTCTATTCAACATATATGGATGACACCAACAGGAGTGTGGCGCAACTCAATCATTCGCTTTTACTGGGATGATGAAAAAACTCCTTCCGTAGAAGTGCCTGTTGGTGATTTTTTCTGTATGGGTTGGAACCAATACGCGCCTTTGCAATCGTTGGCTGTCTGTGTAAATCCAGGCAGTGCTTTTAATTGTTATTGGCCGATGCCGTTTCGAAAAAAGTGCAGGATCACAATGGAAAATATCGATGATAAAGATATGGTGCTTTATTATTCTGTTGATTATATTCTTACCGATGTTCCCGCCAATGCAGGCTATTTTCATGCACAATTTCGAAGGATGAATCCTGTTCCATATAAAGGTGTTTATACATTGATTGATGATATTAAAGGTCGTGGTCAATATGTGGGAACTTATATGGCGATGGGCGTTCACAATAATGGCTGGTGGGGTGAAGGGGAAATTAAATTTTATATGGATGGCGATACAAAATTTCCTACCATTAATGGAACCGGGACAGAAGACTATTTTGGAGGATCTTATGATTTCGACACACAATCAAAAAATACGATAGGTGTATCCGAAAGTCATTATACTGAATTTACTTCGCCCTATTCCGGGCTTTGTCAGGTTATCCGCGGAGATGGTCACTATAACGTTTCCCAGCGTTTTGGATTATACCGCTGGCACCTAACCGATCCCATTCGTTTTGAAAAGAGCTTGAAAGTGACTATCCAGGATCTAGGCTGGCATACCGACGGCCGCTATCTTCCTTTACAGGATGATATCGCTTCAACAGTTTTCTGGTACCAAACTGAGCCACATAATCCTTTTCCGCCCTTGCCGGATAAAGATGCATTGGAAGTAAACTGATATTCTTTGAAAGTTGCATTTATAGATTATTGTTTCTATTTAGTAAACAAACGAACACGATGGGTTTTTATTTTCGTTTTCGTGTGATCGAAAGGGAATGTTGCTATTTAAATTAATTTTTGCATTTCATTTTGTTTAACTATTTTTGTAAAAATTTAAACAAAGTGAATTACTTCTCTATTTCTCAGTTGGCCAGTTATTCGGGAATAAAGCCACACACGATCAGGATGTGGGAGCAGCGGTATAATGCGCTCACCCCGAAGCGGTCTGAAGGGAATACGAGGTATTATGATAACAAACAATTGCGCAGGTTACTGAATATTGCGAGTTTGCTTGAGTCAGGCTATAAGGTTTCTGAACTCTGCAAAATGCCTGATAAAAAATTGTTCCGGCTCGTAGAAGAACTGCCAAAAAAAGCAGTAGGAAATCACATCAATGAATTTTTTGTATTACAACTAATAAGCGCGGGAATGAGTTATGATGAAGCGAGCTTCGACAAAATATTTTCTCATTGCATTCTAAAATTTGGAATCAGGGAGGCTTATGTTAAAGTGTTTTACCGTATGCTTCATCGTGTTGGTATTATGTGGACTTCCAATGCTTTGGAGCCTGCAGCAGAGCATTTTATCAGTAACCTGGTAAGGCAAAAGCTTTTCACGGTTATTGATTCTCTGTCTGGAGCGAAAACTGATGAAGATTCATGGTTGTTGTTTTTGCCGGAAAATGAATTTCATGAGATCGGGTTATTATTTGCCAATATTCTTATTCGGCAGTCAGGTCGAAAGGCGATCTATCTGGGCGCAAATGTGCCAATTGATTCCCTTTTTGTAGCATTAAAACAAACTTCACCTGAAAATGTTCTTTTATTCCTCGTGGGTAACAATTTGCGTGATGAAACCCAGCAATACCTCGATCAGTTAAGTTTGCTTTTTTCGAAAAAGAAGATTTACGTTGCTGCGGAACAGTCACTTTTTCATAACATACAAAGTCCCCAGAAAATTCATTGGTTATCTTCTCCAAATGAATTGGAGGGATTGTTACCGGATTTATAATGTTTAAGTTTATTCGTAAAAATATCAACCGTATTTATGTCAAAGATTGCAGTAATAGGAGCGGGGTTTTCTGGTTTAAGTGCAGCAGCTTATTTATCTGTTGAAGGGCATGATGTACACGTTTTTGAGAAGAATGCAACAGCAGGGGGAAGGGCGAGGCAATTGAAAACAAAAGAAGGGTATGTGTTTGATATGGGTCCGAGTTGGTATTGGATGCCGGATGTGTTTGAGCGTTTTTTTAAAGATTTTGGTTATTCAGTTGCTGATGGATATGAATTGAAATTGCTTGATCCTTCCTTTGATATCGTATTTAAAGGCGAAAAGATTAGTATCCCTTCCGATTATACAGAACTGAAAAGATTATTTGAAACAATTGAAAAAGGAAGTTCTGAAAAATTAGATCAATTCATGAAGGAGGCGCAACATAAATACAAAGCCGGAATGGAAAATCTTGTGTATATGCCCGGACTTTCAGTTCGTGAATTTGTCGACCCAAAAATTGTGAAAGAGGCTTTTGGTCTGCAAATATTCTCTTCTTTTAGTAAACATGTAAGAAAATATTTTTCAAATCACAGATTTATTTTGTTGATGGAATTTCCGGTCTTATTTCTTGGAGCGATGCCGCAGGAGACGCCTGCATTATATAGCCTTATGAACTATGCCGGATTGAAACTGGGAACTTGGTATCCATTGGGTGGGTTTGGAAAAATCATTGACTTTATACAATTGATTTGTGAAAAACAAGGAAGTGTCTTTCATTTTGATTCCCCTGTAGAAAAAATAAATGTTGAGGAAAACCTGGTTCAAGATATTATCGTAAATGGAACAAAGGTAACTTTTGACGCTGTAGTTGCATCAGCGGATTATCATCATGTTGAAAACGATTTATTGGCTGAAGCTGATAGAAATTATGGGGAAAAATATTGGAAGAAAAAAACGTTCGCCCCCTCCTGTCTCATTTATTATCTTGGTGTTACAAAAAAGATAAACACCCTTCAGCATCACACTTTATTTTTTGATGAAGATCTTTTTCAACATTCAGTCGAAATATACAAATCTCCTGAATGGCCTTCTCGTCCTTTATTCTATGCTTGTTGCCCTTCGAAAACTGACGATACAGTTGCACCTAACGGCCATGAGAATTTATTTCTACTGATGCCTATTGCGCCTGGTTTGGAAGATAATGAAATCATTCGTGAAAAGTATTTCAAGATGATGATGACACGGCTTGAAAAGCATGCAGGAGAAAAGATAGAAGGATATATTGATTACAAAAAAAGTTATTGTATCAATGATTTTATTACTGATTATAATGCTTACAAAGGCAATGCTTATGGTCTTGCGAACACTCTAATGCAGACTGCCTTCCTAAAGCCGAAGATCAGGAATAAAAAAATTGCCAACCTTTTTTATGCTGGGCAACTTACCGGGCCCGGGCCAGGAGTACCGCCATCACTCATTTCTGGAAACATTGCAGCGAACCAATTATTAAAATATTTAAAAAAAAGAAAGCATGAAATCCCTGTTTGATCAACTTTCGATAAATGTGAGCAAGGCCACGACAAAGGCTTATAGCACCAGTTTTTCACTAGGTATTTATTTTTTGAGTAATAGCCTGCGGAATGCTATTTACTCTATTTATGGATTCGTAAGACTAGCCGATGAAATTGTTGATAGTTTTGCAGGATACGATCAAAAAAAGCTGCTCGCAGTATTTACAGATGACACGTATGAGGCGATTAAAAATAAAATTTCTGTCAATCCTGTTTTAAATTCTTTCCAACAAGCAGTGAATGACTTCGGCATTGAACTTGAATTGATCGACACTTTCTTAAAAAGTATGGAAATGGATCTGCAAAAAGTGCATTATAATGAAGAGAAATACCAACGATATATCCTTGGCTCTGCAGAAGTCGTTGGATTGATGTGCCTAAGAGTTTTCACGTATGAAAAACCTCAATTGTATTCTGAGTTGCAACCTTATGCGATGAAGCTTGGTGCGGCTTTTCAGAAAATAAATTTTTTAAGGGATATGAAAGATGATTACGTTGTTTTGGGAAGAACATATTTCCCCAATGTAAATATGACCGATTTTAGTCGTGATGTAAAGAGACAAATCGAAATGGAAATTGAACACGATTTTAAAACCGGGTTGGCCGGCATAAAAAAATTACCTGCTTCTTCAAAGGGTGGCGTTTATCTTGCTTATGTTTATTATCGGTCGCTTTTTAAAAAGATAAAAAGATTACCGGCTCATAAAATTTTGAGTGAAAGGATTAGGATCAATAACGGACAAAAATTGGGGCTCATAATCAATAGCCTGTTAATAAATAAAATGAACCTCGTATGAAAAAGCTGTTATTTGTTGCCTTATTGTTACTGACAAAAGCATCCTTTGCGAATGTTCCTTCTATTATGGAGGTAAGATCGTTGTATGAAAAAGCAGTTACTGATGAATCAGCCTGTAATAAACTAATTGAAATGCTTTCGCCTTATAATGAAAACAATAATCCACTTTATGCCGGCTACCAAGCAAGTGCTATCATGATGATGGCCAAGCATGTCTTTAATCCTTTTTCTAAAATGTCTTATTTTAAAAGAGGAAAATCGATTCTTGAAACAGCGATTAAGGCTGATGAAAACAACATTGAATTACGGTTTTTGAGATTCAACGCGCAAACACATATCCCTTCTTTTTTGGGTTACGATGATAGTATTCAAATTGACACAAAGTTTCTGATGAACTCTTTTCCTAACATACAAGATTTGCAGTTGAAAGAGTTTTTGCTGCCTTATCTCAGAAAATCAAATTATATATCTGAGGATAAAAAAGCACAATTACAATTATAAATTCTATCTAAAAAATGAATGATTTGTTGATATTGGTTGATCAGAATGATAATGAAATCGGGTTGATGGAAAAGCTTGCTGTGCATCAAACGGGAAGTCTTCACCGCGCGTTTTCAGTTTTTGTTTTTAACTCGAAAGGAGAACTTTTATTACAACAAAGAGCCGATGGGAAATATCATTCGGGTGGTCTGTGGACTAACACCTGTTGCAGTCATCCTGTAAATGGTGAAGAAATAGGATCGACGATAAAGAAGCGACTCAAAGATGAAATGGGGATTGAATGTGAAACAAATTTTCAGTTCAGCTTTATTTACAAAGCTGAATTCGATAACGGTTTGATTGAGCATGAACTGGACCATGTTTACTTTGGGAAAAGTGATGAAATTCCGATGCTCAATTTACTTGAAGCAAAGGACTGGAAATATATTTCGCTTGAAAGCTTGGAAAAAGTGATTCATCAAAATCCAAACGATTATACAGCGTGGCTAAGAATCTGTTTGCCTCAGGTGATAATAAAAGTTGACGAAGAAAAACAAAATTGATTTTATGGAAACATACTTTTATAATGCCGAACAATTTTTGCCTATTAATATAAACCGAGCATGGGATTTTTTTGCAGATGCTGAAAACCTTGCAGTAATTACACCGCCTGAATTGGGTTTTAAAATTGTTACGCCTGTAAAAGACGGCGAAATTTATGAAGGCATGTTAATTGATTTTAAAGTAAGTCCACTGTTTAAAATACCAATGCATTGGCAAACTGAAATTGCAAAAGTAGACAAGCCGTATTCCTTTACTGACAGGCAGTTAAAAGGTCCGTATAAGTTGTGGGAACACACGCACCAGTTTTTTGAAAATGAAAATGGAATATTGATGAAAGACAAGGTCAAGTATCAGTTGCCGTATGGTATAATAGGTGAATTAACACATTCTATTCTAGTACGTGATAAAATTGAAAATATCTTTGCTTACCGGAAGCAGATATTGAATCAAATATTTAATGCCCATGGAAATAGTAATTGACATCGGATGTGTCATCATTGCGTTCATTGCTATGGAAGGTGTAGCATGGCTTGCCCATAAATATATTATGCATGGAATTCTTTGGACTCTGCATAAAGATCATCACAAAAAAGAGAGTGAAGGTTTTATTGAGCACAACGATTTCTTCTTCCTGATTTTCGCTTTGCCTGGTATTGCTTCTTTATTTTTTGGAATGAAAAACGATTACAATTTCCTTTTTTTTATAGGCATTGGCATTACATTATATGGTATCGCATATTTTTTTATTCACGATATTTTTATTCATCAGCGTTTTAAAATTTTCCGGAAGAGCGACAGTCTTTATTTTAAAGCAATACGGCGTGCTCATAAAATGCATCATAAACATCTGGGCAAAGAAGATGGAGAATGTTTCGGAATGTTATGGGTTCCGTTCAGATATTTCCGGAAATTGAAAATTAAAAACGCAACATGAGATTCCTCTACCTTCTTGTTGATTTTTTTACCATCCTCATACCTTTCCTGTTTTCGTTTCATCCCAAAATAAAATTTTATAAAACCTGGAAGCAATTCTTTCTTTCTTCTGTTATCGTTGCTTTTATTTTTATTACTTGGGATGCCATATTCACTTATCTGCATGTTTGGAGTTTCAATCCAAATTATGTAACAGGAATTTATTTTTTTAAACTTCCTGTTGAAGAAATTCTTTTTTTTATCTGTATCCCTTTTAGTTGTGTCTTCACTTTTTTTTGTCTTGATAAGTTCTGTCATTTGAAATTGAATGATAAAACTGAGAAAACATTGGTGCTTATTTTATTTATACTGTTAGCTTCTGCCGGGTTAATTTTTAGTAAAAGATTGTACACTTCGATAACCTTTATTACGACTGCATTTACCATATTTATTTTGAAATTTATTTTTAGAGTAAACTGGTTTGGGAAATCTATTAGCGTCTATTTAATACTGTTAGTTCCGTTTTTAATTGTTAATGGAATACTTACCGGCAGCGGTTTACAAGAGCCTGTTGTGATTTATAACAAAACAGAAATTATCAATATTCGTTTGTTTACTATCCCAATTGAGGATATTTTTTATGGACTTCTGCTTTTTCTTTTAAATCTGGCACTTTATAAATTTTTTCTCAGACATGCACAGAAAATGAAATTATAGAAATCAAATGACCCAAGCACATAGTTTAATTATACCGGATTAAAGTGAATTATTGAACGTGAGTGCAGTTTACTGTAGAAAAAAGCGACGATTACACAAATTGAACTGCTAACCCACCAAAGGGTTTTATAACCCAGGTGCCCAGCCACTAAGGAACCTGCGTAAGGCCCGATCGTTTGTGCTGTAGCCCAAGCAACACTGTACAACGCAGCATATTGTCCACGATTGCTTTGTAAAGTACGTCCGATCCAATAAGCATTCATGAAGGGCATTGCCATAATTTCTCCAAACGTGAGTGTAAGCATAGACAGGATGGCAAGAAGTTGAAAGTTGCTAGGAATATTTAATAAAAGGAAGGCGATTGATACCAATATCACCCCGACGGAAATGTATTTGAGAGCTGGTCTTCTTCCTTCTAACGAAAAAATTATAATCATCTCTAAAAACGCAATAATAAGGCCGTTGAGGGCCATTACAAGACCAATGAAGAAAACGCTAAGATGAAAATCTTCTTTAAAAAAAACCGGAATAGTTGTAAAAAGTTGGAAAAAACACATAGCAAAGAGAAATACCAGTATTATAAAATAGAGATAAGTTTTATCACGATAAACTGAATGATCGATTACTTCTTGATGTTTCTTTTTTCTTTCGGTTTCTGAATTTCGTGTAGGCGACAACGTTATATACAGTAAAACCGCCGCTGTAAGATTCGTTGCCCCGTCGACCCAGAATAAAAGATGGTAGTTAAAGCTGGCAATAAAGCCTCCCAACGCTCCTCCGGCCGCCCAACCAAGATTTATAGCCATTCTGTTTAGTGAATAAGACCTGGTACGGTTTTCTTCTTTGCTATAATGCGCGATAGCTACAGTATTTGCGGGCCTGAAAGATTCATTTAAAATGGCCAAAATAAATGTCCCCCCACAAATGCTCCCATAAGAACGAAGCTGACCAAGAATTATGAACATGCAACCTCCCATTATCAGAGCGCTCATCTGTACAGAATAATATCCGATTGTGTCAACCAACTTACCACCTGTTAACGAACCTACAATCGCACCAAGGCCAAAGAGGCTCATTACCAGTCCTGCTTTTTCAATCGAAACACCATACCGTTGGGTGAGATACATTGTCATAAATGGTACAACCATCGTCCCGCTTCGGTTTATGAGCATCACAAGCGATAACAACCAGGTACCCTTAGAAAGGCCTCCATAAGCTTTTTTATACAACGAAACCGGGTTGACTAACATAGTATTGACAAATATCGCATATGCCTTTGTTTATAATAAAGATGTTTCTCTGGTTTTATTATATAAGAAGCGCTCCAAGCATGAGTTTATGCGTTACTTAATGATTGTGCCAAAATAGGGATAATTGATTCTCTTAGATAGCGTCAATTTTTTTCTCAATCAACCAATGATGTCCAAAAGGATCTTTGATCTCTCCCTGCCGGTATCCATATTCGTAGTCTTTTGCCGGAGATATTTCGATTGCTCCTGCCTGTAAAGCATTTTTTATTACATCACTTACATTTTCAACAAATAAACCAATGAGAGTCGTCGTTCCATCATATTTTTCCGGAGAAAAAAAAGCCGGTTTTGCAGTCACTTCATGAAGGTGGAATATTGCTCCGTTGATCGAAAGTTCCGCAACATGAATACTGCCGTCATCATTATAAAAGCAAAGATTTTCGGTTGCACCAAATGCTTTTTTATAAAATGAAATATCCTTCACGCCATTATTGATAAAAAGCTGCGGAGCAAAAAATGGTTTAGACATAACCTTAGTTTATGAAGTTTATAGAATCATAAGTTTTAACTAAAGTTAAATGATTTAATGACCAGGAGAAAAATACCAGGAGAGTTAATTAAAAAAGGCTTTATTTAATTTAAAACCTTCCATAAATGAACCCGCTGGTACAAAACTCGAACTCTTTATTGGAAGATTTGAGGCGGTTGGTAGCTTTATTTTTTATTTAATTTGCAGATTGTATAAATCCCATTCACTGGGCTAAAAGGGACTATAATCGAACACTTAATATCTCTCTTGACTTTTTTGAGTCTCATTAAAGAGATTGTGAGAAAATAAAATTGAGGTTCAATTGTTAGCTTATAAGTTTTTTATAGCTTTTTTAAGAGCTTTTGTCACTAAGTGGTATAAACACTAGATCAATTTGGCAATATTTGACTTTCTGATTGAAGGCATTCACCTCAAACCGAAAAATTTATTGAAAGCAGTTTAAATGAAAAAAAGGGAGGGGGTTACCCCCCTTTTCATAGAAAATATTTGTTTCATTTTTAAAAAGCTTGGACTTAGGACGGTTAAAGCCACTTTGCTATTATTCCGATTTTCTATTAGCTATTTTTTTGAAAATAAAATTCACCAAGATATCAACAATAGTTATAAATACTGTCATCACTACTATAGTAACATAACTAAATTCTCCCCATCCGAATAAATTATAACGCTTAGATATAATAAAACCAGCAAGGAGAAAAATGAAACCACCGATACGACTTATAATAGATCGCTGAATTTTTGTTTTTGTCATAGCTGTAAAGTTAGTTAGATTAGTTAGAATTATTGCGAGCAGCATACTGAGCAGCTACAGCTCCGGCTGAACTCACAACACCTTTTATTGTACCCTTCGCAACCATTGCTGGAATGGCTACCTCAGGACCTGCTTCCCAAAACTGATACGCACCTTCTAGAACACCGCCTAAGGCACCCCAACAATCCCCATTTACTACTCGACCTAAATGCAACCATGAAGGCCATAAGGACATTGTTTGAGTGGACCGCATAACCACTATTCCGCCACTGTGTTGAACACCATAATTTATAGCATACACTGCACTATATCTTGCGGTAGCAAAAATCGCATCTAACTCATATCGTCCAGCAGAGTCTAGACCACCATCAGTCTTAATTTCATTTTCATAGTTTATCAAAGTATTTGCATAAGTATTATACTGTGACTGAGTAGGGGTATTTACAGTATCAGCAGTAAAATTCTTAATTTCATTGGATAAATTTGTCAAATAATTCTTCGCAGTATAGGAAATGAATCCTTGGGAATATGCTGAGGATATCTCGTTATCGAAATCAAAGGATTGCAAATCCGCTGGTGGTGGAAAATGTGCGTCCTCCCAATTAATGGCATACATAAAATTTGTTGTATCAAAACCGACAGTATATGACCAGCTTTTCACATAACTTAATACGTTTTGATAGGTAGGCTGCAGGCCATTTTCATAGTTAGGCATAACGTTTGCCATCCCTGAATTATGGTCGGAACCTACATTTTCCATTGGATTATTTGGATTTGTTACAACAGTTATATTGGATGTTCCACCTCCTCCATCAACAACGCAAGCACCAGTTATAGAGTCATTATGGTAGCCCGAGGAACAGACAGGAACGCATTTGTTTAAATAGTAATCCCATTGATATCCGGTACCGCATTGGAGTACATTCGATGTAACAGTTGTCGTACTATCAGTAGGTGGAGGACTTTTTAAGTCACTTGATTTCTTACAAGATGTAATACTAATGACTGTCAAAAAAATAATGACTAAGGGGCAGAGAAATTTTTTCATAATACAGTTGTTTTTAAAGTTTAAAATATTTTACTAAACTAACTGCTTTTGTAATGCTTAAATTCCTTTTTTGACGGTTTCCTGATTTTACTCAATAATTAGCGCATTTTCCTCGATTAGTAGCTAAAAGTGAAAAACAGGGATTAGTACGCGTAATATTTACACCTTTTAATTTAAATCCTGAGCCGGATAGAAGAATCAAAGTCCCACTCTCTAAGAAACTGCTACAATTTCTAAACAGATCAACAATTAAAAATTAAACAAATGGAATTATCAACAACAAAAAGAAATGTAGACCGCCGAGAGTTGCGGGCACAAAAAAATAAGTTATCCAAAGGGATAATTAAGTTTCTCGAACACGAAAACTATCAAAACATCATTGTACGCAAAGACCCAAAAGGGATTGAAGAACGAATATTTTTTCAGCTAAATGAGAAGAATAAAACCTTCTGGTTGTATGTGGAATTTTATGTTGAGAATAACCAACTGGATCTGAAGCTTGATGGATTTGTGATTGACCTTGATAGTTGCGAGGCTGCAGGAGAATTTGAGTCTTCTGTGTGGTACAGCACCAATCCGAAACTCATATTACTTACAGATTTCGTGCTGTATGCTATTGAAAAAATACGCGAAAAAGAAGAAACAACAACTCAATATGAAACGCCACCCAGTAAGGGTTTCGGACGAAAAATAATTTCAAAACAGCGATTTTTTATACTGGATTCAGAGTAACTTGCTGTAAACAAAAACAAAAAATATGTAGACAAAAAAAGAGAATTTAAAAACAAATAGGCAGTGAATCTTTATTGATGTTGAAACACAAAAAACAAAAAAAATTACTTTCCCACCTACCGACGACCAATTGAAAAGTTTGTTAGGCGAAAATTTAGTCGAAGTACAATAAGTCCAAATTATGTGATTATCATGCAAGAAATGACGGACGAACTTTCAGTAAACGGGGCATTTCTTTTAAAAATTCAAGACATGAAAATGTGTGTGTAAATAACTCCATTCTTATGGGGATTGATAAAAAAGGAAACTTAATAACACCATCAATGACAGCAAAAGATTTCGGTGAATATTTATTTTTCATATCGCGTGAAGAATTCTACAATGAATTAATTCCAGATGGAGAAGTACCCGCCACCGAGGTGAATATTCCAAAAGACATGTCTATATGTTAGGCTGGTGAACGAATAGCAATTAATGAGAAAGGAGAAGTTGTAAAAACAAAAAATTAAACTTTAAACAGCATGAATAACAACCCACTCCTAAACAAGGTGGGTTTTTCATGCCTATGCTGACCTACAGCGGATTATCTTTTTAGGATTGATACATCACTTGACAGGAGGAAGATTCCTGCTTACATTCAAAAAAGGTATCAGATAAATAAATAGCAAATGACCAAAAAAGAAATCAAACAAAAATCCCTTGAAGAAATAAACAAGGCAATAGTCATCCTCAAATGCAAAAAAGAAAAAATAACCAACAAAAGAATAAGTGAAGTTTCTGGCTTGAGTGAAATCACAGTCAAAAGATATAGGAGTGTATCAGATAAAAAGAAAAAGGTATCACATAAACCCCAAAAGGTATCAGATAAAATTGAAAAGGTATCAGATGATCTTCCTAAAAAGGTGCAACCTGTGTCTGATGGATTCAAACACTTCCTTAGAAGACGGTATGAAATTGCCTAATATTCTTCGATTTGTTTAATCCCTTGTTTAATGTGTGAAAAAATCAGAACACCTCATATCTAAGCAAACATTGAAGGCTATTAAAGTGACCCCGCAGAGGCTCGAACTCTGGACCCACAGATTAAGAGTCGCGAAAAATAGGTTTTTAGTTAATTTTGATTGCTTTCAGTTATTTTATAAAACCCTTACCAGTATTGGATTGTAGCGAATTATTCGTTTTCTTTGTTTCTGAATATTTATTATCATTTTTGAAAAACATGTATCAAATCATGTATCAAATGCAAAAATAATTTTATCATGAAACAAAGAAATATTAGTGTGACTATCGTCCCTGATAAACGCAGAATTAAAGATGATGTTACCTACCCTTTAAAATTACGTATCACCTTTCAAGGGAATGGAAAATATTATGCAACAGGTTACAACGCAAGTTTAGATGATTACATCCTTATGAACGAAAATAAGGCACGCGGTGACCTAAAGAAAACAAGCCTGGCTTTAACTGAAATTCGAATTAATGCTCAAAAATGTTGTGATAGTCTCGAAGCCTTTTCTTTTTTAAAATTCGAAGCATTATTCTTTCCAAAAAAAGTATCGATCGCAAATTTACAATCAGCCTTTGATTCATATATTAACGAACTAAGGGAAAATGGGCAAGTAGGAACTGCAGCTACTTATTCTTGCGCTTCCGTTTCATTACATAAGTACAAACCAGGATTAAAATTTGAACATCTTACACCTGAGTTTCTCAGAAGTTATGAACGTTGGTTTGTAGGTAAAGGCAAGTCAATAACCACTGTTGGAATTAACTTAAGATCTCTACGCGCTGTTATAAATGTTGCTATAGAACAAGGGATGATGAGCAAGATAGATTATCCTTTTGGCAAGCGTAAATATATAATCCCTACCGGGCGAAATATAAAAAAGGCACTTACACTGGAAGAAATTGCAAAAATCTATAATTATGTAACAGAACCCGGCAGTGTTAATGATATGTGCCGTGATTATTGGATATTCATTTATTTGTGCAATGGATTAAATGTTAAGGATCTTTGTTTACTAACCTATAAGAATATTGTGGGCGATTTTATTATATTCAATCGCGCTAAAACTAACAGGGCAAGACGTTCCAATCCTGAACCCATACGGATCGCTCTCAAGGAAGATTCAAAGCGCATAATCTCGAAATGGGGGCAACATCAATTTTCACCCGACACCTATATTTTCCCTTATTTAAAGATTGGAATGACTCCTCAAAAACAAAGGGATAAAGTCGATCTGCTTATACATTTGATAAATGAACACATGAAGCAAATAGCTGTAGAACTTGGGATACATAAACCAATAACGACCTATTATGCCCGGCATAGTTTCGCTACAATTTTAAAAAATAGTGGAGTGTCTACAGAATTTATAAGTGAAGCTTTAGGGCATACATCCTTAGAAACTACAAAGAATTATTTAGCAGGATTTGAGCAGGATGCGATAAGAAAGACTACAGATGTATTAACTTCATTTAAAAACAATTTAAAGATAGCCTGAACACAAACATAAGTTTATGGCGATACTATTGCCGATAAATAAATTCTGATTCCGGAATAAATGTCCGGTGAAGACACCCGCAAGGGAAGGGCAACATCTGTTGAAAGAAGATAAATGAAGAAGATAATTATCGAAACCTTCGCTAAAATGAA
>Ga0157371_10001920_pt1 | contig 20754 bp, 21 predicted proteins | sample C45metaG_FD_113462 | JGI IMG/M metagenome (GOLD analysis project Ga0157371, IMG submission 113462) | Corn rhizosphere microbial communities from Kellogg Biological Station, Michigan, USA - C4-5 metaG | ecosystem: Host-associated > Plants > Roots > Rhizosphere > Soil | place: USA: Michigan...
AAAAGATAATCAAAAAACAACGTTTTCTCATTCCTCAATTGTGTTGCAAAACGCAGCCAATCGCTTGCCTCTACATTGATGTTGAGAAAATCACCTCCTTCTTCAAATGTTGCAGAAGGTAACCATTGATTAATCTTTATTTTTAATTCTTCGTCAGACATTCATTATTCATTTATCTGCTTTCGGCACTTTTATTTGTTCTCTTGTCAAACCACTCTTTATTTTTTGTTGAAGTGTTATCAACGCATTTAGTAAAGCTTCCGGGCGGGGCGGACAACCGGCTACATACACATCCACCGGGATCACATGGTCAGCCCCTTTCACTACAGAATAAGTATTGTAAAAAAAAGGCCCTCCACTGATAGCGCACGCTCCCATCGCAATCACGTATTTCGGATCAGCCATCTGGTCGTACAATCTTTTTAAAACCGGTGCCATTTTATTAACGATCGTTCCTGCAATGATGATAACGTCCGCCTGTCGTGGAGAGGCTCTTGCTACTTCAAATCCAAATCTTGAAAAATCATATTTGGCAGCGGCAACCGACATCATTTCTATTCCACAGCAACTGGTGGCAAAAGTTAACGGCCATAATGAATTCGAACGCGCCCAGTTGATAATATCATCCAGTTTACTCAACACAATTCCGCCTCCCGGTGTTTCATGTATCTGGCCGGGAAAATCTTTTTTATCTGTGTTTGTTTTTACATCCATTTTAAAGCACCTTTTTTATGTGCGTATAAAAATCCTGTGAATAATATAAAAAAGAAAATAATAATTTCTATTAAAGCAAACCATCCTGTTTGTTTGGCTACAACCGCCCACGGGTAAAGAAATACGAGTTCTACGTCAAATATTAAAAAGATCAAAGCGAATAAATAATAGCCAACGTTCAATTGTATCCATGTTTGTCCTTTAGTCGGAATTCCGCTTTCATAAGGCTCTCCTTTTTGTGGATTGGTAGTGGCTTTCGTCAGAATTTTAGCGATGAGGATGGCAATCGAAGAAAACGCAAGCGCAGCCAAAATCAAAACGATCATTGATGAAGCTCCCATACGATAATCTATTAGTAGTGTCAATCAGAGTGCAAAGTAGCGATGAAACTTTTCCAAATTCTTTTATTCAATATGATTCAAATCTTTACGTGGTATGATTTCCATCATACTATAAAAAGTGAAACCTTTTTTTTGTCTTTCTCCTTTTCTGCATCCTTTCTTCAGCAAGGGTTCCAGGCAATACGATACTGAACAATTTAAAATTTTTCATTCTTTGCCTTGCTCAATTTCGAAATAAATATAGTAACTATTTTGGTAGATACATTTTTTGCAGGGTTAAAAGATGATGATGATAGAGCTGTGTACAATTCAACTTTTGATTTCAAGTTTCCGGTTTTGTACTTCCATCCAAATAATCAATCAAAAAAACCAGCATGATATAAATCATGTGGCTCAATGAGGTGCATCACAAAATCAAGCACCCGATTTTTATTCCTTTACACTTTATTTTAAATATAAAATCACTCCTTTTAAAATTAATTTCTTATGGCTATCAAAATCACTGAAGAATGTATCAACTGCGGTGCATGTGAGCCCGAGTGTCCTAACAACGCTATCTATGAAGGTGGTGCTGAATGGAGTATTGCAGATGGAACCACTGTTACCGGCAGCTATGTTTTGATCGATGGAACGGTTGTAGATGCCAATGACCGTTTGCCCGCGCTTTCATCAGACACTTATTATATTACGCCCAACAAATGCACTGAGTGCCAGGGATTTCATGAAGAACCACAATGCGCCTCTGTTTGCCCGGTTGATTGTTGTGTGCCCGATGAAGATCATGTGGAGAGCGCTGAACAACTGCTTGCAAGAAAAGAATTGTTGCATAGCTAATTTACATAAACCGACCATGGAAACAATAAATGACCTGCCTGAAAAAATAAAAACGATAAAGCAAGTCGATAAGATCGTCGTTCGTTTCTCCGGCGATTCAGGAGATGGAATGCAGCTTACCGGAATGCAGTTCACTGATACTGCGGCTTTGGCCGGAAATGACACAAGCACTTTCCCTGATTACCCTTCTGAAATACGTGCTCCTATAGGAACAGTTGCCGGTGTTTCGGGTTTCCAGGTTCACTTCGGAAGTACTGAAATATATACAGCAGGTGATAGCTTTGATGTGTTGGTAGCAATGAATGCTGCCGCTTTGAAAGTTGATCTGCCTAGATTAAAAGAAGGAGGGATTATCATTGCGAACCTCCAGGGGTTCGACAAAAAAAATCTCAGTTTGGCCCAATACCCTGTTGGGGTAAATCCTTTGGAAGATAGTTCGCTTGAAAATTATATTGTTCATAAAGTCGATATTACAAAGCATACAAAAGAATGCCTGGTTGATAGCGGTTTGGGAATTAAAGACATAGAACGTTGCAAAAACATGTTCGTGCTCGGTTTGCTTTTCTGGAAGTTTGATAAACCGCTCGACAACACCATCCGCTTCATACAGGATAAATTTTCAAGGAAGCCGGAGATTGCTGATGCAAATATCAAAGTGTTAAGGGCCGGTTGGAATTATGGGGACAGTGCCGAGATCTTTACGATGCAATTTAAAATTGCTCCCGCAAAACTTCCTACCGGAACTTATAGGAACATAACAGGCAATCACGCTGCAGCTATAGGATTGATCGCAGCTTCAGAAAAATCGCGACTGCCATTGTTCCTTGGCTCCTATCCCATCACGCCCGCAACAGATATTCTTCATGATCTTTCAAAATATAGAGGCAATGGCGTAAAAACCTTCCAGGCTGAAGATGAAATTGCAGCAATTTGTTCGTCCATTGGCGCTTCTTACGCCGGCAGCCTTGCTGTTACGACTACTTCAGGGCCGGGAATGTCCTTAAAGACAGAAGCATTAGGACTTGCCACTATGCTGGAACTTCCTTTGGTGGTAATTAATGTGCAGCGTGGCGGACCTTCAACCGGCTTGCCCACAAAAACCGAGCAGTCTGATCTTCTGATGGCCATGCACGGCAGGCATGGTGAAGCACCATTGCCCGTGCTCGCCGCCTCCTCTCCTTCGGATTGTTTTGAAACGGTTTATGAAGCTTCTAAAATTGCAGTGGAACACATGACGCCGGTAATCGTTTTGAGCGATGGTTACATTGCAAACGGTTCAGAACCATGGCGGTTTCCTTCACAAGAAGATCTACCTGAAATTGAAGTCAATTTCTTAAAGGTAGCCAATGGACCTGATGGAAAAATATTACCTTATAAGCGTGATGAAAAATTGGTGCGGCCATGGATAAAAGCAGGAACAAAAGGCTTGGAACATCGTATTGGCGGACTTGAGAAGGAAAATGAAACAGGCAATGTCTCTTATGAAGCAAACAACCATGAACTGATGACGAAACTGAGGGCCGATAAAATAAAACACATCCAGGATTTTATACCGCCAGCAAAAGTTGACAATGGTAAGGAATTAGGAAAGTTGCTTGTGTTGGGTTGGGGATCAACTTATGGCGCCATCAAAACCGCCGTCAAAGAGTGCATCGATGAAGGATTTGATGTTTCGCATATACATCTCCGTTATATCAATCCGTTACCCAAAAATTTAGGTTGGTTGTTATATCGTTTTGAAAAAGTTTTAATTCCTGAAATGAACACCGGTCAATTACTGCAATTGATAAGAGGCGAATTCTTAATTCCTGCCACCGGTTTTTCAAAAGTACAGGGTCAGCCTTTTACTACTGCAGAAATTAAAGGAAGAATTATCAGGATGTCTTAAAGATTAAAAAATGGAAAACCTCACGTTAGATAGAGAAAAGCTCACCCCAAAAGATTTTTCTTCAGGGATGGATGTAAAATGGTGCCCCGGCTGCGGTGATTACTCAATCCTTAAGCAGGTACAAACCATCTTGCCTGACCTTGGAGTTGAAAAGGAAAAATTTGTTTTTATCTCCGGTATCGGTTGCTCTTCCCGCTTTACCTATTACATGGATACTTACGGCATTCACAGTATTCATGGTCGTGCGGCTGCAATAGCTTCAGGAGTAAAAGCGGCTAATCCTGAACTGGATGTGTGGGTGGTTTCGGGGGATGGTGATGCGTTTTCGATTGGGGGCAATCATTTCATTCACCTGATGCGTAAGAATTTTGATCTGAATTATCTTGTATTTAATAACCAGATTTACAGCCTTACCAAAGGGCAATACTCTCCTACTTCCGAGCGTGGAAAAATCACCAAGTCTTCTCCATTTGGGTCTATTGAAGAACCTTTCAATCCTTCCGAACTGGCGCTAGGGGCGAAAGCTTCTTTTGTTTCGCGTACGCTTGACCGTGATCCGAAGCACATGCAACAGATTTTGAAAAGAGCTCATGCACATAAAGGAACTTCTTTTGTAGAAGTCTACCAGAACTGCCCTGTTTTTAACGATGGAACTTTTTTTGCTTACTCTGACAAAGAAACTAAAAAGGATCAGGCGCTTTTCCTCGAACATGGTAAGCCGCTTCTCTTCGGAATGAATGATGATAAAGGCATTCGGCTGGATGGTTTAACTCCTGTGTTGGTTGACCTCAACAGCAATGATTTTTCAGCAGATGATCTCTGGATTCACGATGAAAAGGATAGAACCAAAGCCAATCTTATTTCGCGCTTTTTTGACACTTCCTTTAATGGTACTTATTTCCCCCGCCCTTTTGGTGTTATATACGCAGATGAAAGGCCTGTGTATGAAGAAAACCTGGAGCACCAGATAGAAGAAGTGGAAACTAAAAAAGGCAAATTGCCTTTGAACCTGATCTTATCGGGCGATAAGACCTGGAACATTCTGTAGCTGCTTGCATAAGAAAATAGCCTCATAGGCACAAAGACAACAAGAGACGAAATACAACTTGCTTATATTTATTTGATTACTATAAGCTGTTATCTTTTTCTTTTCTTCTTCGGTCTTCGTGTTTTCTACTTCCTTTTTTTATAAATAATATTTTACTTTTAGTTATTAATTTTTTAAAAAGGTTCTAATGAAAAAGAAATCATTATTAGCTCTCATCGTACTCGTTTCCTTTGGCTTTGTACTTAACGTGAATGCACAAACGAAAAAAGAAAATGAAAGCTGGTTTAAAAAACAACAATGGCTTGGCGGTTTAAAACTGCAGCCACATTCTTCGGTAGATGTACAGGAATTTGCGCGACAATATCATGAGAACAAAAAATATTTTGATGAAGCTTTTGCTTTTTTAGAGAACCATGACCTTAACAAACTGGCTCCCGGCAAATATCCTATTGACGGAGACAACGTATATGCGTCTGTTACCTACGATTCTACCAAGGATTACGACAAGTCAAGATGGGAATCGCACAAAAAATATATCGACTTACAATATGTGATCTCAGGTGAAGAAAAGATAGGTGTGGCGCCAGTCAGTGTATTAACCGTTACTGAACCCTACAGTGAAGAAAAGGATCTCGCTCATTACAGTGGTACTGGAAAAATATATGATGCAAAGCCCGGCACTTTTTTCTTTTTCTTTCCCGGAACTGCACATAGACCCAATATTACAACCGGCGGCAATAAGCCCGACCGGAAAATTGTGATAAAGATAAAAAGCGCCTGAGGAGTTTTTCAATGCTGCGATTAAACAAACCTGTGAATAAATATTGAAACATAATTATACGCTTCAAATGAAAATAGAACACCTGGCCATTTGGGTAGATGACCTGGAACTGATGAAAGACTTTTATTTAAAGTATTTTGAAACAAATGCAGGCAACAAATACACTAATGAAAAAAATCAATACACTTCTTATTTTATTTTTTTCGGGGAAGACAAAACGCATTTGGAACTTATGCATAAACCTGATATTGCACCGACTATCGGGCAACGCGGTTTTACAAAAGGCCTTGCTCATTTTACGATTTCAGTTGGCGGAGAACAGAACGTAAATGAACTTACTGAAAGATTTAGAAAAGATGGCTATACCATTTTTAGCGAACCACGAACCACAGGTGACGGCTATTATGAAAGTGTTGTTTTAGATCCCGAAGGAAATTATTTAGAAGTTTGCGGCTAAAAAATAAATGCAAGTACAAAATATAATTTTTACTCCGCGGATGTTACTGCTTTTTACGAATCGTTGCTTTACTAGCTGGTTCTCCCCCACCTTTAAACAAGAGATGTATCAAATTCATTCCTGATCAATGTCATAGTTCCTATTTAAGCATAAGGCTAACTTTAGTTTTAAAACCAGTAAAAATGAAGTTTTGGCTGATTGCTTTAACGCTTGTGGGATCGTACACATCAAGAGGCCAAACCGCAAGTGAGATTGTGCAGAATGCAGATGCCAAAATGAGAGGCAACACCTCTCAAGCGCAAATCACCATTCAAACTGTTCGTCCCACATGGTCTCGTGAAATGACCGTGAAGACATGGATGAAAAGTTCCAGTCTTGCCATGATCCTCATACAATCACCTGCGAAAGACAAAGGCATTGTTTACCTCAAACGAAATAAAGAGGTTTGGTACTGGATGCCTTCTCTTGAAAAAATTATTAAACTGCCACCATCAATGATGAGCCAATCATGGATGGGAACCGACTTTACCAATGATGACCTTGTTAAAGAATCTTCGGTTGTAAATGATTACACGCACACTATCGTGGGCGATACCATAATAGATAATCGCAGTTGTTACATAATACGGATGTTGCCTAAACCGGAGGCGGCGGTAGTATGGGGAAAACTTCTCGTTTGCATTGACAAAAAAGATTACCTGGAACTACATACCCGTTTTTATGATGAAGACGGAACCCTCGTAAACACAATGAATGCGACGGATGTGAAAACAATGGACGGAAGATTAATTCCCACAAGGTTCGAAATGATTCCCTCTGATAAACCTAACCATAAAACCATTATGATCTATAAGTCTGTCCAATATAACCGCCCAATAGCGGAGAATTTCTTCATCATCGAAAAAATGAAAACATTAAATGAATAGCGTATGTGGATCATTAAACTCGCATGGAAGAACTTGTGGCGCAACCGAAGCCGCACACTGATTACGGTTGCCGCTATTTTCTTTGCAGTTATTCTTTCCACACTCGCTGAAAGTTTGAAACAGGGCGTGTTTGAAAACCTGGTAAAAAATGTGGTGAGCTTTTATACGGGTTATATCCAGGTGCATAAAACGGGTTACCAGGAAGAACAGATCTTAGACAATAGCATGTCGCAATCAACAGCCATTGAAAAACAAATTACTTCCAGTGCTAACGTTCCAGCCATCACAGCTCGGCTGGAATCGTTCGCTCTCATTTCCGCAGAAGAACAGACGAAAGGTTGCATGGTTACAGGTATTGATCCGAAAGGTGAAAACAACATTACATCCTTAAAAAGCAAATTGATAGAAGGTGAATACCTAACAATCGGCGACAACGCAGTTTTGCTCGCACAAGGTTTGGCGGAACGGTTAAAAGTAGAGACCGGTGACACAATTATCCTAATTGGGCAAGGTTACCATGGAGCAACGGCGGCAGGAAAATACCCTGTGAAAGGCATTCTTAAGTTTGGTTCTCCGCAGTTGAACGATAAGATTCTTTACATGCCATTACCCTTAGCCCAAGCGCTCTTTAGCGCGCAGGGATTGGTTACCTCTTACATTCTTTCCATTAAAACACATCAGAAATTAGATGAAAGTGCAACGTCAATCCGAAATTCCATCGGCAAGGATTACGAAGTGATGACGTGGGAAGAATTGCTTCCGGATATCAAACAACACATTGCTACCGACTCGAATAATATGAAAGTAGTTCAGGCAGTGTTATACCTGCTAATTTGCTTTGGTATTTTCAGTACACAATTGATGATGATGCTGGAAAGAAAATTCGAGATGGGAATGCTTATCGCCATTGGTATGAAAAAAAGTAAATTGATTACACTTCTCGTTGCCGAATCAGTGCTCACGGTGTTTATCGGCTGCGTGATTGGTATTTTGGCAAGTGTTCCGCTGATTTCTTATTTGAACCATCATCCTATTCGCATTGGCGGCGAGACAGCAAAAGCTTACGAGCGGTTTGGCTTTGAGGCGGTGTTTCCCACATCAACAGATAGTTCTATTTTTTTCTACCAGGCATTTATCGTTCTATTGATTGGTCTTGGTTTAGCCTTGTATCCTGTATTGAAAGTCATTCGCTTAAAGCCTGTCACAGCTATGAAAACTTAATAAAAAAGAAACAATGATACTACTTATGGCATGGCGAAATATCTGGCGTAACAAAGGACGGAGCATTCTAATTATACTTTCCGTTGCAATTGGTTTGTTAGCTGGCATTGGTGTGCTTGCATTGTATAAAGGAATGATGAAAAGCAGGGTGAAAACTGTAATCTATTCTGAAGTTTCACACTTACAGATTCATAATCCTGCTTTTAAAAAAGAAGAGCATACGGCTTTCGTAATACCTGATGGTAATTCAATGTTGAAAGCCATCCAATCCTTACCGGAAGTGAAATACGCTACACCGAGAAGTATCACACAGGGCATGCTGGTAACAACAACAGGCAGTGCAGGAGTGCAAATCAATGGTGTAGAGCCGGAATTGGAAGACAAAGTTTCTCAATTAAAACAAAAGTTAATTGCCGGTGAAGGCTTTCACAAGAACAAGAAAAATGAAATCATCATCGGCAAGAAGCTCGCCGACAAAATGAAGCTGAGACTGAAGGGAAAACTGGTATTAACCTTCACCGATTCAGCTGACAATCTTGTTTCGGCAGCGTTTCGCGTCGCAGGAATTTATCGATCAGGCAATGCCCCATTGGAGGAGTTGAATCTCTACATGCCTATTACCTCATTGAACGAATTACTGCTCACCGGTAATTCTTTCCACGAAATTGCTGTTCTTCTTAAAAATGACAACGAGCTGGAAATAACACAAGAGAAACTAACAAAAGCATATCCTTCGCTACAGATTGAATCCTGGAAGCAATTGTCTCCTGAAACGGACCTAATGGTAAGAACAGTAGATGAATATTCATATATCATAATGATCATTATTCTTATTGCACTGGCCTTCGGCATTCTCAATACAATGCTTATGTCGGTGCTTGAGCGAACAAAGGAAATAGGAATGATGGTGGCACTGGGAACAGCAAGAGCCAGGATTTTTTTACTGGTATTATTGGAAACAATTTTTCTCACGATTGCCGGAACACCTATTGGTTTACTGGCAGCGTATCTCGTTACAAGCTATTTTCAAAAACAAGGACTTGATCTGTCGGGTATGGGAAAGGATATGATGGCAAGCTTTGGATTTGAAACGACGATTTATCCATCTTTTCCATGGGAAAAACTGGTGACTGTTCTTGTCATGGTGATCGGAACATCTTTGCTGTCAAGCTTATTGCCGGCATGGAGGGCATTACGTCTCCGACCAGTGGAAGCATTGAGAAGATAAAATCTAAATCATGGAAAAAACAGTTATTGATGCACACAACATCAGCAAAGTTTATAACCCGAAGATGATTCCGGTGTATGCCGTGAACAATGTTCACCTGCATATGCGGCAAGGCGAATTCACTGCGCTTGTAGGGCCTTCGGGTTCAGGCAAAACCACTTTGTTGAACCTGATCGGCGGCCTGGATAAGCCCGATGAAGGAAACATCTTTATCAACGGCAGAGACATTACCAAACTTTCAGCAGGAAAGCTGATAGATTTCCGGTTGCATAATATCGGTTTTGTGTTCCAGTCTTTCAATCTCATTCCTGTACTTACAGCAAGAGAAAACGCCGAATTCATTATGCTTTTGCAGGGTGCAAAAAAGAAGGAAAGAGAAAAAAGAATGAACCAGTTGTTTAAAGAGATTGAGCTTGAGGATAAGATGAACGTACGACCGGTTGAGCTTTCTGGCGGACAACAACAACGAGTAGCAGTGGCAAGAGCGCTGGCTTCTCATCCACAATTCATTTTGGCTGATGAACCTACGGCTAATCTTGATTCTGTATCGGCTGCACACCTTCTTGACCTGATGCAAAAATTAAACAAGGAAGAGAATATTACCTTTCTTTTCTCCACACACGACCAGCGGGTAATTGAAAGAGCAAGAAGAGTCATCACATTGGTAGACGGCCGGATAGCTACGGATACAGCGGTTGTTCCTACTAATGTAATTCATCCATCCGTTGCCACATGAAAACCTTACTTCTGATAGGATTTGTTTTAATCGCAGCTTGTGCCTTTTCACAGGATACGTTGGAAAAGAAAAAGACGTGGACATTATCTGGTTACCTTAAAGAACTCGTGTGGGTTCGCTTTGATAAAAATTTTAAATATCCAACTGCAACAAACCTGCTGCATAACAGGATCAATGCAAAATGGAATCCTTCTAAAAACTGGAATGGCAGCCTTGAAGTACGCAACCGCTTTTATTGGGGTGAAGACGTGCATATAATACCGGGGTTTAAAAACAGTTTGCGAAATGAAAATGAAGCAATAAATCTTTCTGTCAATTGGATAGATGCAAAATCAGCATTGCTGAATTCCAATATTGAAAGGCTTTGGATTGAATACAGGAAACTGAAATGGAATATCCGGGTGGGAAGGCAGCGGATCAACTGGGGCATCAACAATACCTGGAATCCAAACGATCTTTTCAATACTTATAATTTTTTGGATTTTGATTACGAGGAAAGGCCGGGAAGTGACGCGGTGAAAGGACAATATTTGATAAATGATTTTTCAACGGTTGAAATAGCATTTGCAGGCACAGGGCATAAAAATATCGCAGCCGCAAAGTATTTTACCAATTTTAAAAAATATGATCTGCAGGCAAATGCGGGTTTTTACAAGGGAATTTTCACGGCGGGACTTGGATGGGCAGGAAATATCAGTGAAGCAGGTTTTAAAGGAGAAGTTCAATTATATACAAAGGACAAGGACACATCGTCAAATGTGTTGGCTGCAATTGAAAGCGATTATATGCTCAAAAACGGGTGGTATCTCTCATCCGCTCTTCTTTATAACCAGCGGGGATTAAATAGCCCATTAGATGAATGGACAAAACTTTCATTTCAACCGTCGCCACGCAACCTGATGCCAACAAAATGGAGTATACTCCTTAATACTTCCAAAGAATTTACTCCGTTGTTCACCGGCAGCCTGAATGTAGTGTATGCACCCGGTGTAAACCTGCTTATCCTTTTCCCTACATTGCGCTACAATCTTACAACAGACTTAGACCTTGATTTTGTGTGGCAATCATTTTTTGCAGAAACGACCAGGTTCGAGGCAGTTTCGCATACAGGTTATTTACGATTGAAATGGAGCTTTTAAGAGTACAATAACACACGAAGAAAAATTGATTTTTGCTATTTACTTATATCCGGATTCTTTACGACTTTGTTACAATCTTGAAATCAAGTAATGATTCTCTCTTACAAATTTGCTTTGCCAATCAGGTACATATTCACGGCAATATAGATGAACAGAATAACCTGCGCAATGATCATATCAAATTTCCTCGCCTTTTCCGGCTTGTTATCTTTTACCAGTTTGAGTGAGTAAGCGGTGGCGCCAACGATGGCAAAAATAAAAAACAAAGTGATGCCGTGAAGTGAATCAACCAACGTAAACGATTTTGTTTCAGGCAGCGAAGAATCAATGATGTATTTATTACCAATAACCGCGAAAAGGGCGCCCACACTTAATCCAAAGCGTGAATCCATGCCGTCAGGATGAATATAAAAACAAACATACGCGATCAGGAAAGCGATGTACATGCCCAAAAACATTTTCCAGAATAATCCATTCGCATCCCTGCTGATATTGATAACAGCCCTGTAAGAACTGTATTCACTGTGTGGCACTTTATAAGAAGGATCTCCAAAAGCTGTTTCATATTTCTTAACGCCAATGGATGTAATACAGCTATCAATATTCCAGTCACTAAGGGTAAACCGCGGATCATAATTTTTACCCAAAGTGTCCCTTACAAAAACCAACGATTCAGAATCAAACTGTGAATTTTCTATAGAAAGCCTCAGCTTCTGCCGGTCGAAAGGAAAATTGTGGATACGCCACGTATCTTTCATCACGCATTGCATTTTCATCAACAAATAAATTTGATTGTCACTGCTGTCTATTGTGGCAAAAGAGCGCGAAACAGATTTTGCCATCGGCACTTCCAGGTTTTGCATAAAATCAAAATCCTTGTTTTTGTATTTGAGCCAAAGCCAAAAACTGATGGTATATTCTTTCTGCTTAAAATCAATATCGTGAATGCTCGTGATGTATATCCCAACCTTTACCGTATCTGGTTTAGGATCTTCAGCTTTAACGGAATTGCAGAAAAATGTGCTTATAAGAATAGTGAAGGCAGAGAGCGTTGCAAGTTGTTTCATCAGGATGTATAAATAAAAACGAAAGATAGGGAAATGAAAGAATCCTGCACATTTTGTATGAAAAAATTTTGTTGCTCATCAATCATTATACAATATCAAAGGTTTTACGCACACTTCCATCATATTTTCCGATAGTTTCCTATCTTCAACTTTAACAAGCATGGTTACCTTTGACGGTGTTTTTGATGTGTTGATGCTTCCAAAGATTAAGAACATTGATCTCTAATTCCTCATAAAATCAATTTGTTTACCATGGACACAAATACTTTCAGTCCCGACATTCATGTAGATCAGCAGATCTTTTTCAGGGCTCTCGGCACTACTTACAAAGTGCTCAGCAAATCCGTTCACGGCGGCGCTGCAATCGTTGAACATACCGTAGAGCCGGGTTGCATTGGCGCACCGATGCACAAACACACGTACGAAGATGAAATTTCTTATGTACTGGAAGGCAGGCTTTCGGCTATACAGGATGGAATAGTGGAAACGGCAGAACCGGGACAATACATTGTAAAGCCACGAGGTAAGTTTCATACATTTTGGAATGCAGAAAGAGAACGTGTTCGATTCGTTGAAGTGATCACGCCGGGAAGGTTCGAATCTTATTTCGCAGAGATCGCTCCTTACCTTGCTGATGGAAGGCCTCCTCAAATCGATAAGCTGAGCGAGGTAGCTGCGAAATATAGCCTCATCACTGATGCCGTGGCGACCGCAGAAATAATTAAAAGATTTGGATTACACCAGTTGGGATAGATTTCGCGTGCGATTAAACATCTCTCCTTCTCTCCATTATCTGCAGAGCAACTTTTATTATCCACAGATCCCGCGGATTGACATAGAAACAAACAAAATATTCCGCTGACCCGGATCACCGTATTTGCTGATTGCCATCAATCTCCAATCGTCTGTTTTATCGGAACTTACTCCCCGTATTTTGAATTCATTAAATGATGTGCATTGCAGATAATGATTTTGCATATCGAAAAATGCGTGTATGCCATACCGTTACAGGTCTTCAATACAACGTCTAACCCAAATATAATGACACGATGAAAATATTAATCTTAATTAATGACGCTCCTTACGGAACAGAAAAAGCTTATAATGCTTTACGGCTTGCCAATCAATTAAGTAAAGACCATCAAACGGTTGAAGTGAGAATCTTCTTAATGGCAGATGCTGCCAATTGCTCCATTGCCAACCAGGCAACACCAAACGGTTATTATAACATTGAAAGGATGCTGAAGATATCTCTTAACAAAGGATTATCCAACGTACCAGAAGGGAAATCGGACACAGATACGTATCTTGGAAATATATGCAAGCAGGGAAGCGTACCAGTCGCATTTAAAAACACCAGATTTTCAAGAATATAAAAACACTACATTCAAAATGGTCAAATCTTTGAGACTTATAGACATGGAGGCAATTGATGCGGAAACCATGCCAAGGATATTCCGCAAGCTAAAAGATTAGATTAAAAGTCAGGAGCTAAGATAAAAGCTAAGAAAGCCGCTAACATGGTATTCCTGCAATAGCGGCTGACGAAAATGGGCTGCGGTTCGGGGCCGAAATTATCTATTGAACTATGAATAAAAATATCAATCATTTGTTCGTTTAGTGTACTTTTGTTCTTGCTGAAAATGCATTGAAATACCCAGCGATCGCCAATGCGTAAACGTTACCCGCCATACTAAACAAAAAAATTGCAATATGAAAAATAAATTGCTCATATTGTCAACATTCGGTTTCGCAATCATGTTTTTCAATTCCTTCCATGGATCGGATGCCATAGTAAATGTGGCAGCTTCTGGAAAAAAACTTCAGACATCAGTAAGGCTATATGTATTTGATGGCGGCACCATTGAAAATAACGATTTACCATCGTATGGATTGGATAGCAATCAAGTTGCTATCAACAGGTTGTCTGTGCCATGTTATCTTATTGTACATCCCAAAGGGACTTTAATTTGGGATACAGGATCAGTGCCTGACTCTGCATGGACATATACCGGATCTCCTATATTGTACAAGATGATGTTGATACAACCGAATATCGAAACGGATATTACTCTTACAAAACCCATTAAAATGCAATTGACGGAAGTTGGTTACTCACCGTCCGACATTAAATACATCGCTTTATCTCACTATCATTTTGACCATACAGGTAATGCAAACGAATTTCCAAATGCAACATGGCTGGTAACACAAAATGAACGGGATTCAATGTTTTCAAAACAGCCACCCGCGATAACCATGCCTTCGACTTATTCGGGGCTTCAAAATAATAAAACTCAAATTATTACAACAGAGGAATTCGATGTGTTTGGGGATGGATCAGTTATTATTAAAAGTGCCCCGGGACACACTCCCGAACACCATGTTTTGTTTGTTAGATTAAAGAATACAGGAAATATTGTTTTATCGGGTGATCTTTATCACTTCCCGCAAGAAAGAACTTTAGACCGGGTTCCTGTTTTTGATTTCAACCAGGAACAAGACAGGGCTTCGAGAAAAAATATTGATGCTTTTTTGAAAAAGATGAATGCACAACTTTGGATTCAACATGATTTCGCAGCGAATTCCAAACTTAAAAAAGCTCCTGCCTTTTATGATTGATGCTGTCACAACTAAGCAAACAATGGCGGTAACATGGCATTAGCCAGCAAGCCCATTCAACTTTTGTGAAAAATAATCACTTAACCTCCACAACACTTGTTCTTGCACTTTGTCCATTTTCATTAATCGCTTCTATTTGGAAATAATAAGGCGCATCCCTTTCCATCGCACTGAAATAATATTCATTTTTATTGTACACAATAATGCTGGTGTATAATTTATCAGGGGCAGTTCCCGTATAAATAATATAGGCATAAGCATCGTTACTTAATTGCCATTTCAGCCATGCATTTCTTCTGTCACTATCGCCACGCAGCACGACAAAATGTTTTACTGTATCTGGTTTTGCACCGTTGCCGTTTCCAAAAACACGAAGGCCGCTAATTGCAAATTTTCCATCAGCCATATGAATGTTTTCGAGTTTTATATAACGTGTTTCAACAGGTTTTTCTAATTCAACATAATCATGCGGCACGTCCGTTTTGTTGTTGCTTTTATCAATTAAATTTTTCCATGTTTTTCCGTCAAGCGAAGAATAGATTTTATATTGATGATAGATCGTTGTGCTCTTTCCCAAAATATCTGCATCCTGATCGGCATAATTTATTTGTATGGCTTTTACAGTATCCACATTTCCTAAATCAGATTGAATCCATTCGCCTTTATTACCAGTCTTTGCGCACCAATACGTTTTAATACTTTCATCAACAGCATTATTGGCTTCATAATTACCAAAGGTTGATGAAACGGTAACCGGCTTATTATAATTCAGCAACATCCAGCCTGTAAAATTTCCTTTAATGTGGTCTTCGTCTCTATGTGAGGGAAGATAAGTTGGATAATCACCAAATGCTGTATTGGAATATAAAATATCATCTTTGTCAAAACCCGCAGGCCATATTCCAATGCGGCGTTCAAAATTATTTTTTACGTTGATGATCATGGTACTTACATGCCACCAATTGCCATACACATCCTGGTAGGTAGCGCCATGACCAGCGCCTGTTGCAAAGCCACCAGGTTTAAACGAAAAAGGATTATGCGATTGGTAGGTAAATGGTCCAAGCGGATGCTTACCCACATAAACACCATCACCATAACCACTGAATTCTGTACCCGGCGCACCATATTGCAAATAATATTTACCGTTATGTTTCGTCATCCAACTGCCTTCAATAAAGGGCTTTAAAAAGGTGTTGTCATGATACTCACCAAAGCGTTCCCAACCATGTATCGTATCATTCAAATGCAATAAAGGAACACGTTTGCCAATGGGCTGAAATGTTTTTCTATCTATCTCTTGTCCGTAAGTTGGATAAGTATTGCTTGAACCAAAATAGATATACAAACGGTTATCATCATCTGCAAATAATGCAGGATCCCATGCACCTACCTTAAAAGAATCTACGGCTTCTTTCCAGTCATCAACGGTGGGGTTTATACTCATCCACAATGGAAAAGCCTGGGTGTAAGTTGAACCAATAACCAGCATGGTATCATGTAAAACAATAACTGCCGGTGCACATAATTCATCATACACATTGGCATCCGGCTTTAAAAATTTGCGTGGGATGAATTTCCAATGCAGCATATCATTACTCCACCAATACCCCCACTGATTGGTAGAGAATAAAAAATATTTATTCTTATATAAAACAATTACAGGATCTGCTGTTGCACGATGCCTTCCTTGTTCAGAAAAATTTGGAATGGGTGTAAAACCATAATCTATATTAACGGGATTGCAGTAAGTTTTTTGTTGTGCATGTAATTCCAGCGATAAAAAAATAAAAATTATACCAGCAAATAATCTTTGATTCATAGCAAACCATTTTAAAAGCAGGAAACAAATAAACACAATTATTTTCAATCTGATTATAACAATAAGCTGCAAGTAAATTATGTGAGTCAATTGCAAAAGTTTTTTCAATTTGGGAATTTAATTGATCGCATTGCTCGTTGCAAAAAGTAAAGGGCGCAATGTATTTGCGAAAGGAAATTTTTTGCTGAGGATCAGGATAAAGGATCGTGGTAATAGTTATGCAATGTGTTTTTAATCGGCGACTATTTCACAAATGTACGGCCAGTTATAAACCAGCTTTCGAAATATAGCCCGAAGATATTTTATTTGTGAACAATTAATTATAAATTTGGCTGACAGTCTTCGGCAGATATCTGTTGTCTATCATGCGCCAATCTGTGAACTTGACCACAACTTCTTGTGAAAAAAAAGCTACTTATAATTTCACTTTTTATTCTGCCGCTTTTTGGTTTTACACAAACGCCATTAATATTTTTTAGAAGTAATATTAAAGCAGATAAACTGCTTCTTCTTCCGCCAACTACAATGGTATCTGCAATTAGCAAAGGAAGTATTCACCAGATTGGTAATTTTGAAGCTTACGCTTTGAATATTTATGACAACAAAACAACCAGACAATACAGCATTGCGGACAGCTTTATGGAGAGCATTGCATGTTTTGACAGACGATAAACCTTATATCATTGAGGATAACATAGGATATGAGCTAATCAAACCTGAAAAAGATTGGCAGGAACGTCCCGATATGAAATATACGAAACGGCTTCGTGCTTCCATTGTTGCCCGGGCGCGTTTTATTGAAGATGCTGCCAAAGCAGAAATAGCAAAAGGCATAAAGCAATACGTTTTGCTTGGTGCAGGACTTGATAGTTTTGCCCAACGAAATACAGCAATCAGTACCCACGTCGACATTTACGAAATTGACCGACCCGATACGTTGGCTTGGAAAGAAGAAAAACTAATTGAACACGGCTTCAAAATTCACGACAATCATCATTTTGTTCCTGTTGACTTTGAAAATTCGTCTTGGTGGGACCAATTAATAGACATGGGCTTTCAGGTCAACGTACCAACTTTTGTTTCTTGCACCGGTGTTACACTTTATCTTACCAAAGAAGCAATTATAGACACACTAAAGAAAATGATTTTACTAGCTTCCGGTTCAACTATTGCAATTGCATTTTATTTACCGATAGAACAACTTGACGAAGAAGACCAACCTTTACTGGAAATGGCGATAAAAGGAGCAGCCGCTTCGGGGACTCCTTTTGTAAGTTTTTTTTCTATTGAACAAATTGTAAAACTTTCGGACGAAATAGGTTTGAAAAACATCCAAACCATTTCCACAAAAGATCTGACTGAAAGATATTTTAAAGACAGAGGTGACAATCTTCTTCCTGCAAGTGGAGAGTTTTTCCTGGTTGCGAGAATATAAAAATACCACAAAAATCGGGCTTGTGATATTTGGACACGAGCTTGTTAGTTTCGGCTACTGGATCCCTAATAGTGAGCGCGCGTTTGACCAATGGCTTTTTATTGGAAAAGACGCCGACGAATCAACATTAAAGACGGCATATAACATGAACTTTGTGCAAGTATGCCAGATCGAATAAATATCAACATTTGTGCATCTATCATCAGCAGTCTCGACCGAAGGAATTTTATCAGCAAACGATCAAATAATCAACTTTTTTATTTTATTTTCGGAAGACGTTTTGGGCAGATAGAACGATGAACTTCCGACCTGCCAATGCCATGGAAGTTAGCGGTAATTTTAAAGACAGAAATAAAATGCGACGACTTATTTTGACATTTACTTTAATCCACACTCTCACAAATATTTTTGGACAGGCAGAAAAAGCGAAACTTAAAATCTCACATTTAACCGGAGATTTTTACATTTATACAACATACAATGCATACGAAGGAAATAAAGTGCCTGCAAACGGAATGTACCTTGTTACCGACAATGGCGTTGTTATGTTTGACACCCCTTGGGACACCACACAATTTCAACCATTACTTGACAGTATAAAATTAAAGCATAACAAAAATGTGGTTTTATGTATTGCAACACATTGGCATAGCGACAGAACTGCAGGACTTGAATACTACAGACAAAAAGGAATAAAGACCTACACAACAGAGCTGACTGATGAATTGAGTAAGAAGAACAATAAGAAAAGAGCGGAATTTCTAATGACAAAAGACACTGTTTTCAATGTGGGCAAGTATTCTTTTGAAACCTATTATCCTGGACAAGGACATACTACTGACAATATTGTAATCTGGTTTCAGAAAGAGAAAATTCTCTACGCAGGTTGTTTAATAAAAGGTGTTGAAGCTGAAAATTTAGGTTATTTAGGAGATGGTAATATAAGCCAGTATGAATCTACTCTGAAAAGAGTTCAGTCAAAATTTTCTAAACCAAAATTTATTGTAATATCACATAGCGATTGGAAAAACATTAATTCATTGAAGCATTCTATTATGTTGGCGAAACAACTTAAAAAGAAAGATTAATCCTAACATTTGCAGAAATCGCTATTGAGCAATAGTGCTAACAATGAAACGTTTATTTATAAATTTAGCAACGTTTCCAGCAGACAGTAATTCTAATTCCATGCCTGCATAAATGCGTAAACGGTGTGCTGCATTTGATAACCGACAAAATAAATGACCATAAAACTGAAATATGAACCACAGAACTAAGAACGTATTGATTGGATTGTTCCTTATCATTGGATTGTCTGCAATAATCAAATTTTATTTTAAAACCCCCAACGTCGGGATTCTGTTTTTACTGGTACTCGGTGCAATTTCAGGACTGACAATAGTTTTAGTAAGAGGTTTTATCAATCCTCCTTCCTGGTTATATCGAATTCGAGTTAACGTTCGGGGAGTTGTTTATGGAATTTTTACTGGTATTATGCTTTTTGGAATGGAAGCAATTGAGAAAAACACGCTCATTATCGGCCACTTATTACCATATATATTAATTGGCTCAGTGGTAGGTTTGCTTTTTAATAATTCTATATTGCTTAGCCTATCTCAAAAATTAAAAAGACGAAAAGGATTATCTCTACCTGCAAGACAATTAGTAAAAGATTCTGCTCTGTTGATAAAACAAAACGGAGAAAAAATAAAAGGAAAATTAGTTTTAACCACTGACCGTTTGATTTTTCTTGGAAATAGGAAGGAACAAAAAATTCTGGAAAGAGAAGTTCGTGAAATTCATCCAAATATTAGCAAAACAAAATTCCTTCGAATTCCGGATGGTTTCAGAATTGAAAACGACGATACTTTATTGAAAGTACCTTTTTCTTATTATTGGTTAAAGAGAATTAATGAAAGGAAAAAATAGAAACGGCCGCATAACGTGAGTCGTTTGCGCCATAAGAAGGGAACTATAATCTGCATAATTTCAAAACCTTAATAGAAAAGAAGAAATGAACATAATTGAGCAACAGATTTTAGAAACCTGGTTTATCAATCACAGAACCAATCTGAAATTATTAGATAATTTAACAGAAGAATCTTTGACATTATCAACCTCAAAACGTGGTGGTGGAAATGTTGGTTATCAGCTGGCTCATATTTATAATGTCAGGTTTTGGAAACTTGAAAAAATTGACAAAGAACTTGTAAAAGATTTGACAACAATAAAAGCAGAGGATATCAAAAGCATTGCCATGCTTAAAGATTGTCATAGCATTACAGCAGACTTGATAGCAGAAGTTCTGAAAAAAGGAATTGAAAACAATGGAATTGTAAAAGGAAATAAACGTGGACTTGTTCCATTGTTAGGATATTTTATTCATCACGAAGCTCATCACAGGGGAAATATTTTGTTGACATTAAAATTATGTGGCTTCAAACTTACAGACGAACTGAAATATGGAATTTGGGAATGGAACAAAATCTAAAAAC
>Ga0157371_10001923_pt1 | contig 20736 bp, 19 predicted proteins | sample C45metaG_FD_113462 | JGI IMG/M metagenome (GOLD analysis project Ga0157371, IMG submission 113462) | Corn rhizosphere microbial communities from Kellogg Biological Station, Michigan, USA - C4-5 metaG | ecosystem: Host-associated > Plants > Roots > Rhizosphere > Soil | place: USA: Michigan...
CTTGAAGCGAGGGAAATTAAAAAGTCATCTTTTGCTGCACAAATCGGAATGAAACCAGGACATTTAAGTGAACTGATACATGGCAAAAGGCATATAAGTGCTGCGACTGCAATTAAACTTGAAAAGCAATTAAATATTCCCGCCGAATATTGGATGCGTGTGCAGGTTTATTATGATTTATTTATTGAACGAAACAAAGAAGGAGAAGCAGCTTAATTGATTTTGATATGCAACAAAAACCAAAACTCGACATCATCAATATGCTGCTGGAAGATTGCATTATGGCATTTCCTGTGTCTTCATTTGTGATCAGCATTTACCAGCAATATCAACGCCGTGGCTGGCTAAGCAAAAAACAATTGCAGGGTTTGTATGATAAAGCATCAAAAATAAATGGCGTGCTTCCCGGGAGACTGGCGGCTTTGGAATCCATCATCAAGAAAATGCCAACGAGAGAAAAATCCGCGCTTCCTGAAAACAAACCAATGTTTGAAAAGGATGAAGAAGCTGGAAAATTAATTGAGGAAATTCTTTCAAAATATCCACAACATAAAAGAGTTTTATTCTTAAAAGTGAAATACGATAATAACGAAATCCTTTCTGCTGCTGACGTTGCTGAATTAAAAAGATTTAAACAACATCTGAAATAATAATTTCTCCTTTTTCAGCGTTTTTCTTTTAACATAATTTTTGTTTCAATCATTAATTTATCAGGTGGTTTTACAGTCTTATAAACAGATTAAAAATTGTCAATCATGGAAACAACTTTACAACAGGAAATTTTACTAATGACCGGAACAAAGTTTAGTTCAAGACAATGCTGGCAAAAAAGCGGCACTGAAAAAGATAACTCCTATTCAGAAGCAGATCAATTACAGGATGCTTGCTGGAATGGTCTTTTAAAAGAAATGCTTCCTGAAATTTGCGAGGAAAACAAGAACTTATACCTGTGGCAAATAAGAGAAAATAAATGTGGTCTTGATATCGAACTCGGTCAACTGCCTTCACCGTTAGAACCGTATTTTTCAATCGATCCTTATACATTTCTGGCAGAGCAATCGGAGAATTAAAATTAAAGCTATAAAGATCGTCTCTTCAAAAAAGTTGTTCCGTGAGTAGCCACTTTTTAAGAATGTTTATTACTATTAAACTGGTTAAAGGAAGTACCATTGCAGAACTCACTTATTGTATAAATTGAATTACTGCTTTTTGTCTTTCTTATAGTATTAAAATTTGGCCGGTGAGAAACCTTTTCCAACTTTTTCTGCTTATATCACTTCCAATTTACTCTTTTTCTCCTCTACAAATCATTATTTATATTTGTCATCATTTACATCGATGTCAAAAAGTATAAAACAAATGTTCAATTTAATGCCGAAATTTAATTTTGCTTTATTTTTCCTTGTAGCTTGCCAATACTATTGTTGATATAAAGTCAAATTAATAGCGATGAAATTATTAGTGATTCCTTTTTTTCTCCTAACCTTTTTTACTGCCGCTTCTCAAAGGATACAAAAAAAAGTAGTTCGGGTTATTTTGGACACGGATATTGGCCCTGACTACGACGATGTAGGGGCATTAGCCGTTTTACATGCACTTGCTGATAAAGGTGAGGTAATTCCTCTTGCTATTATGGCCTCTAATAAAAATCAATTAGTTGCACCTACTATCGATTTATTAAATACTTATTTTGGTCGCTCTGATTTACCTATAGGAGCAGTTAAAGGATCAGGAGCAGATATAGGTGCATGGCAAAAATGGCCGGAGATGCTTTTGGCTAAATATCCTCATACATTAAATTCTACCTCAGATGCTCCGGATGCGCTAACTCTTTACAGAAAAATACTCCAGAATGAGCCGGATAATAGCGTGACTATCGTCAGCATCGGGTTCCTTACAAATCTGTCAAATCTTCTTAACTCTAATTCGGATAAGTATTCTGATTTGTCAGGTCATGATCTTATAAAAAGAAAAGTAAAAAAACTTGTGTCTATGGCAGGCGAATTTCCGGAAGGACGAGAATACAATCTATTAACTGATTCAGCCGCCTCGAGCAATGTTTTTAACAACTGGCCTACTCCTGTAATTTTTAGCGGTTTTGAAATTGGCAAAAATATTAAAACAGGATTAGGGCTTGTCAACGATGTTTCTATTAAAGGACCGGTTAAAGATGTATTTGCTTTTTGCATGCCAAAAGCGAAAGAAGACAAAGCTGGTAGAATGAGTTGGGATGAAACAACTGTACTTGTAGCTATTAGGGGAGCTAAACCATACTTTGGATTAGAACGAGGGCAAATTGAGATTCAAGGAGGCAATAATAGCTGGAAACCAGATAAAAACGGTTCTCAATATTATTTAACAAAGGCGTTACCGGAAAATGAAGTAGCTGCTATTATTGAATCTTATATGAAGTATCAAGGGAAGGAAAGTAAGTAATTCGTTTAAAAGTTACAAGGGTAATAAGAGGGTTGTTCCAATGATTCTAATGTTAGTTCCTCAATTTTGAATTGTAAGAAAAAAATTATGAAGAAAAAACTTATTAGCTGGATAGGGAAAAACATTTTTATTCCATTTGTTGCTTTTTTTTGCATCGTATCAATAAGCGCAAGGGCGCAGGATAGTACAAAAACAAAAGAGGAGTTCAAACCTTCAGGCAAAATCTGGGGTTATGCTTTTGGTGACTATGCATACAAGTTGCATGCAGATTCTGCGCAAAGAGGAAATGTTCAATATTCGAGACTGCCGAAAAGTTACAATTCATTCAATTTTCGTAGGATTTATTTAGGATATGATTACCAGTTTACCCCAAATATTTCTTCTCAATTATTACTTGCTCACGAATCAACTTTTGAAGCGAGTAGCAACAATTCAGATCTACTGACTGATAATAACAGGGGAGTCTATATAAAAGCCATGAACATTCGTTTTAAGAACGTAATTCCACGTGCGATAATAGTTGCAGGGCAACAGGCGACGCCCACGTTTGCCACTTTAGTGGATGGCATCTGGGGATATCGATCTATCGAAAAAACAATCGCTGATATGAGAGGCGTTTCCAGTTCTACTGATTTAGGGGTAGGCGTTTTTGGCAAAATAGGTAAAAATGAAAATATTGGTTATGATGTTATGATCGGAAACAGCAACGGCGCCAAAGTTGAAAATAATAAATTTAAGAAGATTTACACGTCCTTATACGCCTATTTTTTTCAAAAAAAATTAGTAATACAAGGCAATTATGAGCATGACAGAACTTCGCGCACGCCTGTTCAACAGGATATTTCAAACTTCAAAGTTTTTGCTGCTTATAAAACTTCTTCAACAACCATTGCCTTAGAAGCATTCAGGCAAATAAGAACCAATAATACTTTGGCTGATTCACTATTTACAGATGTAGTTCCTGTCGGAATCTCCTTTTACGTGATACAAAAATTAATTAAAAATAAACTGAATCTTTTTGCACGGTTGGATTTCTATGACCCCGATAATAAATTCGCTAGCAATAAAAATTATACTATTGGATATAACACCAATAAAGAAACATTCACAACAATCGGGTTTGATTTTATTGCTTCAAAAAATGTTCACCTTATGCCTAACCTATGGTATAATAAATATGAAAATAAGTTAAAAGCAACTTCCGGAAATTTAAAAAGTGATTATGACCTGGAAGGAAGAATGACTCTTTATTTTTTATTCAATAAATAATCGTAGAAAATTAAAAGGCAAATAGTAAATCAAAAATGAAATTTTTTTGCCGGTGCTATGTTTCCTTATCCTTTTAATTGAAAGTTATAGCGCGGTAATTTTCCCGCTTTACTTTCCGATACAAAACTTACTAAAAATATAATCCAGCCTGTCTTCGTTGGTTATTTCACCCGTGATCTCTCCTAAAAAATACAAACATCTTCTGATTTCCGGCGCAAGGAGATCTCCGGTAATATGATTTTGCAGCCCTGTTTTAATTTCCCAGAGGGATTTGGAAATTTCCGCCAGTGCCGCATAATGACGAGCATTTGTAACTACTATATTTTCTGTATTCAAACCTGAACCAACTGCCATTTTAAACAAGGCTTCTTTTAATTGTTCAGTTCCCAAATTTTCCTTTGCTGAAATTTTAATTTCATTTAGGTTGCTCTTAGTCGATGATAATGAACTAGTTAATAAAGTATCCGTTTTGTTCGCTACAGTAAGTACATTTGGATTTTCTTCTTTTACCTCCTCAACTATGGACGACAACTCGTCGTGGTTTAATTCATTTATATCAAACAAATACAAGACGATATTTGCCTGCCGGATTTTTTCTTTACTTTTTATCACACCCATATTTTCAATCACATCGTTGGAATGTTCGCGGATTCCGGCGGTATCAATCAATCTGAAAAGGATACCGTTTATGTTGATTATTTCTTCAATCGTATCACGGGTTGTTCCGGCAATTTCGCTCACAATGGCGCGGTTGTCATTCAGCAAAGTATTCAGTAAAGTTGATTTACCGGCATTCGGTTTACCTACGATAGCAACGCTTACCCCATTTTTAATTACATTGCCCAATTTAAAAGATTCCAATAATTCCTTTACTGTCTGCTCAATATTTTCAATGAGCGAAGAGAATTGATCCCGGTCGGCGAATTCCACATCTTCCTCACTGAAGTCGAGTTCCAGTTCTATAAGCGCTGAAAATTTAATCAGTTCTTCCCGCAATTCTTTTAGGACATTTGAAAATCCTCCACGCATATTATTCAATGCGGCATTTTGTGAAGCCTTGGTATTGCTCGCTATTAAGTCGCCAACAGCTTCTGCCTGGGTAAGATCTAGCTTTTTATTTAAAAAAGCGCGTTGTGTAAATTCTCCTGCTTTCGCTAAACGTGCTCCATTCCGGATAAGTGCATCCAGAACCTGCTGCTGCACGTATGGCGAACCGTGACAGCTAATTTCAATTACATCCTCACCGGTAAACGAAGCTGGCTTTTTAAACAAAGACAGTACTACTTCATCCAGCACGTTGTTGCCTTCTTTCAAATATCCAACATGCAATGTGTTAGCCGGTTGCTCTTTCAGATTTTTAGACGGAAAAAGTTTTTGAATAATATCAAATGACTGATCGCCACTAAGCCGCAAAACTCCTATTGCTCCAATTCCCGGTGGAGTAGCAATTGCAGCGATCGTATCGTCCCAACCTGATAATTTACTTGTCATTTTGTAAAGATAAGTTGGAATTTAATTGATGATTAAAGGCCGTTCATTTCTAAAGGACGATCGTGATTGTAAATTACTTTCCATGTTTTTAACACGATAGTAAACCAACAATTAATATGAATTCTTGTTTTACTTTTAAACTGATACCAATTAGTTTATTATTGATTTTTTCTCACATGTTCTGTATAAAATTTTGCTGACTTTATTTTTCCAATTTCTTTTTTTCCTTTTTGTTTTAAACTTTTTAGTTTTATTTTTGTGGCCACTTCAATCGATAAAAACAAAAAGATGAAAGAATCAAGCGACGAAAGAATGGCTTACAGAGGCATTATCCTGGTTACTATTTTTGAAATTCTCGCCCTCTTATTTTTTTACGTGATCAACATTTAATTTTTTTCTTTCAAAAACCTTTTTTGATTTTAAAGAGAATAACCGGCATTATTTGCCGCGCTAATTATCTTTGATTCTCTTGATTCAGTTTTATTGTTGCCTATCATTTCCAAACTTGGAACCTTTTTTGTGCTGATGTTCGCACTGATTTTTTAATTTTTTTTTAATATTAATTTTTTAAAATGAATACAAATCGTTTAAGCGATTCTATTTGCCAGGCTTTAAATGCGCAAATGACGAAGGAAGCTCATGCTGCCCAAATTTATTTATCCTATGCAAGTTGGGCAAATGCGCAAGGATATGAAGGCATTTCCAATTTTTTATTCAGGCATGCCAATGAAGAGCGAAATCACATGATGAAATTTCTGGAGTATATTTTACAGCGCGGCTCTACGGTGAAAGTGGCCGCTATTCCTGATCCCGGAGAAAATCCTGTTAGTGTTTATGATTGTTTTAAAAAAGCATTTGAACAGGAAGTGAGTAATACCGAATCGATTTATAAGATCGTAAAACAAAGTTTTGACGAAGCAGATTGGGCCACATGGAACTTTTTACAATGGTTTGTAAAAGAACAAACTGAAGAAGAAACGCTGGTGATGAACATGCTGGATAGATTTAAGATTGCCGGAGGTGAAAAAGCAAGTGGTGAAAGTTTATATGCTATTGACCGCGATTTAAAATCAACACCTGATGAGGCAGATCTTGCACAGGAGAAGACAGTAGAGCAACCTTAATTAGTTATTTTAATTCTACATAAGCCTTGCTGTAATGCTGTTTGACAGAATCCAGAATTTTTGTTGTGTCAGAAAGAGGAAGCGTGAAGGTTTCGGCAATTTTATACGTAACAGAATCATCAGTAAAAAGAATAGCATCTCTATTCATCGCTTTTAATTTTTTGAGTCTCCATTCAGCAGCCGGCCTTGAATTGTATTCATTAATAACCACGTTAAAAGAATTAGTATCTACCGCATTTTCTGCTGCTTTTGATTCAGCAATAATTGCAGAATCTGATTTGAAAGAAGAATCTTTTAACGGAACAATTGGTGCTGTAGAAGTCAGTGTTTCCGGTGTGTTTGTATTATTAAATCCGAAATGCCAAACGGCCCAACCAATAAATCCGAGAACGATCAGAATTATTAAAATAAAAATCAATTGAGCGCCGCTTTTTGATTTCCTTGCTTTTTGATAATCATTGAACAGATTCTCTTGTGGCTCTGTTCCTTCCGTTTCCTGCTCCCTGATCTTATTTGGTTCAATCTTTTGAGCAATTAACTGTCCGGGTTTAAAAGCGAGCACGCCCGAATTTAACTTTTCCAGGGTACCAATATTTGGCAGTATCAAAGGCTTGCCAATATTTAAAAATTGCCTTGCCAAAGAAAGATAAGAATCAAGGTCAGAAGCGGCAAGCGGTTTTATTTTATTCGTACGTTCCACTATGAAATCAACCAGGCCTTCATCTTCAGTCGCTTTTGGATCGTAGTGAAAGGTGATTGCATTTTCAGGAATAAAAACAGGTTTATCGACATCTACAGAATCTGGCACAGAAGGATCCAGATCAAAAGTGCCGATGCCCTGTAAAGTAAGATGTTTCGTTTTTAATAAATAGTATACAAGTACTTGCTCAATTTTCACAGAGGTGATTTTAGTAAGGCAAACCTACATTTTATTAAGTGAATTCCAAAAATCTAATCTCCTGAATCTGTATATTTTTTTCTTTTAGGTGTTACCTTTGCATTATGCTTACAAAAGAAGAAGAATCATTTATCATTTATTGGGAAAAAAACAGGGAAAAAGAAAAAAGTATCTGGCGAAAGTTTTTATACGGATCGCCGTGGGGGCTTATATTTGCGCTTCCTATCTTACTGGCGGTAATCTTCCACGACTGGTACAAAAATATGGTCTATATCTCCCCATCTTTAATCACTTTAATCATCATAGCGGTACTGGCAATTGCGATTTTTTATACGTTGTTTAGCATGCAATTTAAGTGGGACCGAAACGAGCAGATGTATGAAGCGTTAAAATTTAAACAGAAAAAAGAAGAAGCAGCGAATTTGTAATTTTTATGCTCTTTATTTGCAAACTGAAAATTACGCTATGAAAAAATTATCTGCTTTATTTATTGTTGCTTTAATCGTTTTTGCGAGTTGCGCAAAAAAAGAAAGTAAATGTCCTTTTACTGAATCTGATATTGTAGCTCCTGCTTCAGAGCAAGAGGCTTTAAAGGATTCTCTTAGCGCTAAAGGAATTGAAGCGACGATGGACCCATCTGGTTTTTTTTATAAAATAAATAATGAGGGAACCGGCTCTAAAGCTACCAGCCTTTGCTCTACGGTTGCCGTTTATTACAGAGGCGGTTTTTTGAATGGTAATGGCTTCGATTCCACTTCTGGAAACCCGGCTGTGTTCCAATTGGGACAGGTAATTCCAGGCTGGCAAAAGGCGCTGCCATTAATTGCTACAAGCGGGAAAATTACTCTTTACATTCCCCCTTCATTAGCTTATGGATCAAAAGAAGTGAAAGATCCTGCAACCGGCAGAGTTATCATTCCCGCAAATTCCAACCTTGTATTTGATGTAGCGCTTGTGGATGTTCAATAATCTTAGTAAACCAAGAAATAATGAGTATTTGTATCATTAAAATTGATCAGCCGGTTATGCATGTTCTTCGAACAGAATAGCGCCAGCCAAAGTCGAAAATTACAACCGATACGAACACCGCATCCTGAAAAAAAATTTAATTTTTCTTTCTCCAATTCAACATTTCAATAATTAACGTGTTCCTGCAAGTAGGCTGAACTTTAAACTCTCTAAACATTCTATCTTTGTTTTATAAAAAGATTTATGCGTCACGAAGCGATTTCCGTTTTTGACATGTTTAAAATAGGAGTGGGGCCTTCAAGCAGTCACACATTAGGCCCATGGCGTGCTTCACAAATATTTTTGCAATCGCTGCAAAATAAAAACTTCCTTAACCAGGTAATTTCCATTGAAATACTGTTATACGGCTCGTTAGCAAAGACGGGGAAAGGCCATGGAACTGATATTGCGGTTCAGCTTGGTTTGTCAGGCGAAGATCCGGTTACTTTTGATTTAAACCTGATTTCAGAAAAAATAAACCAGATAAAAGATCAGAAAAAATTGCTTCTGAATGGGTCAAATGAAATCAATTTTGATCCTGCAGAAGATATTGAGTTTTTAAAAACCGAATCGCTTCCTTATCATCCTAATGCACTCACTTTTATTGCCGTTTTAGAAAACGAGGAACATTTTTCGGAAACCTATTATTCCATTGGAGGCGGTTTTGTAAAAAAAGAAGGAGAGGAAATAGATAATGATGAAATTACTCTTCCGTTTCCAATAAATGATGCTCAGGATTTAATTCATTGGTGCATGCAAACGGGTATGAATATCAGTGAAGTCGTTATGGAAAATGAAAATTCGTGGAGACCGGAAAATAAAACAAGAGAAGGCGTTTTACAAATCTGGAAAACGATGAGCGAATGTTTGTACAAAGGTTGTCATACAGAAGGAATATTACCCGGAGGTTTAAATGTAAAGCGAAGGGCAGCGAATCTGAATAAAAAATTATTAAAGGGAAAAGAATATGCTGGATTTGATGAATGGATAAAAGCGATAAAAGAAGGAGGAAATGATTTTAAATATATACTGGATTGGGTCAGTTGTTTTGCTCTGGCTGTAAATGAAGAAAATGCGGCATTCGGACGCATAGTAACTTCGCCTACCAATGGCGCTGCCGGAGTAGTCCCGGCTGTTTTGGCTTATTATATTATCTTTTGTGAAGGAAGTTCAGAAGATGATATTATCCGTTTTTTATTGACAGCTTCCGAAGTAGGGTGTATGTTTAAAAAAGGCGCTACCATTTCAGCGGCAATGGGCGGTTGCCAGGCAGAGATTGGTGTTTCATCTTCGATGGCCGCTGCAGGACTTACAGAATGCATGGGCGGAACACAACGCCAATCTTTAATGGCGGCTGAAATTACCATGGAACATCATCTCGGGATGACTTGCGATCCGATTTCAGGATTAGTACAAATTCCATGTATTGAAAGAAATGCAATGGGAGCAATAAAAGCGATAACTGCGAGCCAGCTTGCGTTACAAAGCGAACCGGATTTTGCAAGAGTCACTTTGGATAATGTGATTCAGACAATGTGGGATACCGCCGTAGATATGAACAGCAAGTATAAAGAAACAGCGGATGGCGGATTAGCAGTGAATGTGCCGTTGGGTTTGAGCGAATGTTAAGTAACCCTTTATTAAACTCAATAAAAAGATATACAGTAAACAAACAAAAACGATGCATTTCTATTCTTTATAAATGCATTCCCTTTTATAGCAACTGTGGGGAATTATTCAGCCATCTTTAAACTACTAAAAAAATAAATTGATCATTTCTCGTTTTTACGAGAATTAAGAAAACAGCCAAGATTTAAAAGTGATCGGATGAAAAAGGGTTGGGAGATTTATTTTTCTATGTTATATTTTTCTCTTCTGGATTGAATAAACAGGATAATGTGAATAGCTACTAAAAGTTCACAAACAATTTCTTTGACAATCATAGGATACATTTTGAATTATTGTTAATAATAAAAATTAAACGCTGGAAAATTTATTTTATTATCTGTTTACAAATAAAACGCCAAAAAAAATATCGCTTTTGTTTTCTTTGTTAAAAACAGATGCTCTTAAAAAAAAACCTTCAGAAACTCTGAAGGCTTAAGAGATTTTTAATAAAGTTATTTTAATTGTAACACAACACCGGCTTGCACATTTACAGAATTAAGATCATGGTAACCATTCTTTTTGTATGGTGCATAATCATAAGTAGCGCCGATATTAATACCGGAAGTGCTTGTTTTTGTAAATGGAATCTTCACACCAACTCCCGCCTCTGCACGAAAACCAACGTTTGTTTTGCTGCTGCCAAATTCTCCATAATACTGTTTGAAATCAATAATATTAGCACCTGCTCCGACTGAAACGTATGGCTTTAGGAACGAGTTGGATTGAGGAAAATATTTTGCTTTTAATAAAAGAGGAGTCGCCTGAACTGAATTTGTCAATACAGCAGAAATTTGTTGGGTTTTACTAAGATTATAAAGAGTTCTTGGATATTTCTGATAGTAATCCTGAAAGCCGAAAGACAAACCTCCGGACAACTTATTATTGAAAGAATACATGAGGTCACCCATAAATCCGCGCGGAGAACCATTACTAATCAGATCATTTTTAAACCCGCTTAACGGAAAACTATAATTATAATTCAGATCAAGTTTGAGTTGGGTATTTTGGGCATTTGCGGGCAATGCAAAACAAATCATGAGACTTAATCCCGCAATAAATATTTTTATATTTTTCATAGTTTAAAAATTTAATGTTTTAAATAAGCAGATTGATCAAATAATGCTTTTACCTGGCTGTCGGCCACGGTTGCATTATAAACGCCGGAGCCACGAATCAGGCCAGTCCAGACTACGTTGATCTTATGATCAGCTGAAGCATTTTTCAGGTCAAGCAGGTCAATAGAAACCGCACCTTCCTTCACCTGGTAAACACTGTAGGCATAAGGAATATAATATCCATAATCCGGATAGCCCCAGTAATATGGGTCCCAATAACCGTCATAATCAGACCAGTAATCTCCGTAACTTATTACTCCTGTGGAAGTATTAATAATGTGGTTTACGTCAACCCCAAGATCCGGATTGTCTTCCCTGGAAACCAACTGATAGCCCGCCTGATCCATATATTTTTTTACCGCTTCAATATAAGCAGAGCCTGCATCAGTAATATCATGAGAAGATTTGCCGTCTTCTATCGTAGCGACCGAATCAGAAATACTATAAGTTTTGTAGTTGGTAAAATTAACAGAAGAATCATGATCGGTAATATAAATTCTCGATTCGTCTGTTGTTAAATTATTTACAGGATCTTTTGTACAACTTGTAAAAATGATTGGAAAAGCTGTTAGTCCAATCAGCATCAATAATATTCTTTTCATAACTTTTCTTTTTTCCTTATTTTTCACAAAGTCAGTGCCTGATAAGGCTTTGCAAGGAAAAAAGGCCGTTAGAACAATTGTTTTATGATTCTGTTATAACAATTATTATAGAAATGGAATAAATCCTTCTAAATTGAAAACATAATGTTTTTCTTAATGAAAGTATGACGCTTTACTTCTGCATTTTTGGTATAAAAAAAGAAATTACGGCAGAAGAATTAGAAGCTTAGAAATGAACAGAAAATTTGTATGAAGGATATAAAACGGATTTATAAAGCAGCTCTTTTCTTAAAAAGAAAATGTGAATAGTAAATAAACAATTACTGGTAAATCGTATTCTCAATTATAACTAATAAGCAACCTTACTTCAATCTTTCTTTAATGTCAAGGTTAAATTTTCTTGCATAATCTTTGGCCACATCATAACCGGCATCCGCGTGCCGGATGACCCCAAGGCCCGGATCATTGCGTAACACGCGGCTTAATTTGTCGGCAGCATCGTCCGTTCCATCCGCTACAATCACCATTCCCGCATGAATACTGTAGCCCATTCCTACACCACCACCATGATGAAGGCTTACCCAGCTTGCACCTCCGGCGGTATTTACCAACGCATTCAAAATCGGCCAGTCTGCCACAGCATCGCTGCCGTCCAACATTGATTCTGTTTCCCGGTTCGGGCTTGCGACAGAGCCGGTATCCAGGTGATCGCGACCGATTACAATCGGCGCTTTTACTTTTCCGTTTCTTACTAATTCATTAAAAGCAAGACCTGCTTTTTCCCTTTCCCCTTGTCCTATCCAGCAGATTCTCGCCGGTAATCCCTGGAAAGCGATTTTTTTCTGCGCCATTTTAATCCAGCGTATCATAGCTTCATCTTCAGGAAATAATTCCATCATAACGGTGTCGGTTACACGAATATCTTCCGGATCGCCACTCAAAGCCGCCCAACGAAAAGGGCCTTTGCCTTCACAAAAAAGCGGCCGGATATAAGCAGGAACAAATCCCGGAAAATTGAATGCCGTTTTCAATCCCGCTTCGAAAGCTCTTGCCCTTAAATTATTTCCGTAATCAAAAGTAACTGCCCCACGTTTTTGCAATTCAAGCATCAGTTCCACATGCTTCTTCATCGTTTGGTAGGATAGCTGAATATATTTTTCAGGATCGCTTTTTCTTAATTCGTCTGCTTCCTGAAGGGAAAGATTTTGGGGCACATAACCAATCAATGGATCATGAGCCGACGTTTGATCCGTTAAAACATCCACCTTAATATTTCTTTCAATCAACCTTTCTAAAAGATCAACTGCATTGCAATGAACCCCGATACTCCACGATTTGCCTTCTTCTTTTGATTTCACTGCTTTGTCAATCGCTTCGTCTATATTTTCAATTATTTCATCAAGATATTTCGTTTTTATTCGTTTTTCCATTCTTGATTTATCAACCTCCGCGGCAAGGCAAACACCATTATTCATCGTAATGGCTAAGGGCTGCGCACCGCCCATTCCTCCTAATCCGGCAGTAACGCTCAACGTATTTTTAAGGGTATTATTAAAATCTTTGTTGGCAACAGCTCCAAAAGTTTCATATGTTCCCTGGACAATTCCCTGGCTACCAATATAGATCCATGAGCCGGCCGTCATTTGGCCATACATCATCAAACCTTTTTTTTCAAGTTCATCAAAAACTTCCCAGGTAGCCCATTTGGGAACAAGCTGTGAGTTAGAGATTAGAATTCGCGGCGCATTTTCGTGTGTCTTCAACATGGCCACCGGCTTTCCGCTTTGAATCAAAAGCGATTCATCATTTTCTAATTCTTTTAATGCTTTGATAATGAGATCAAGACTTTCAAAATTTCTTGCTGCTTTTCCTCTGCCGCCGTAAACAATTAATTCATCTGGTTTTTCTGCTACTTGAGGATTCAAATTATTGAGCAACATGCGCAATGCCGCTTCCTGGATCCAACCTTTACAGCTAATCTTTGTACCCGTTGGAGTTTTGTATTTTTCCGGATCGTATTTTCTTATTTCTGACGAATCATTCATAATAAATCTACTGATTGCCGTGTTAAAATAATTAGCTATTTATCAGCTTCTCAGCTTTTTATAAGCATTGATCAAACCATTGGTTGAGGCATCATGAGAGGTAACCTGGTTGTCATTTTCTAACTCAGGCAAAATCTTTTTGGCCAATTGCTTTCCTAATTCTACGCCCCATTGATCGAAACTGTAAATATTCCAAATGATGCCCTGCACAAATATTTTGTGCTCATACAATGCAATCAATTCTCCTAAAGTAAATGGACTTATTTTGGTGATCAAAAACGAATTCGTTGGTTTATTGCCGTCAAATTCTTTAAAAGGAATCAGGTTATCCGGTACTTTTTCTGCTTTTAATTCCTGCCGGCTCCGTCCGTTCATTAAAGCTTCTGTCTGCGCAAAGAAATTTGACAACAGAATTTTATGATGCTCACCCATTGGATTGTGACTGATTGCCGGCGCTATAAAATCGGAAGGAATCAATAATGTTCCCTGGTGCAATAACTGGTAAAAAGCATGTTGCCCGTTTGTTCCCGGTTCACCCCAGATAACAGGACCAGTATGATAGGTTACCCGTTTGCCATTTCTGTCCATATGCTTTCCATTGCTCTCCATATTTCCCTGTTGAAAATAAGCAGGAAACCGGTGCATATACTGGTCGTAAGGAAGAATTGCTTCTGATTGTGCTCCAAAAAAATCAATGTACCAAAGGCTGATCAATCCCATTAAAACCGGAATATTTTTTTCAAACTTTTTTTCTTTAAAATGCTTGTCGGTTTCATAGCCGCCTTTTAATAATTGTTCAAAATTATCGTAACCAATCGTAAGCGCGATCGATAAACCAATGGCACTCCATAAGCTATAACGGCCACCAACCCAATCCCAGAACACAAACATATTTTCTTTATCAATTCCAAAGTCTTCAACCCCTTTTTCGTTGGTGCTTAGCGCTACAAAATGTTTTGCGACAGCCTTTTCATCTTTAGCACTTTGCATAAACCATTCTCTTGCAGAATGAGCATTGGTCATCGTTTCCTGTGTAGTAAAGGTTTTGGAAGCTATTAAAAAAAGCGTTTCATCAGGCGTAATTTTTTTTAAAACTTCAGCGAGGTCGGTTCCGTCAATATTGCTTACAAAATAAGGATGAATATCTTTTTCCCAATATGGTTTCAGAGCTTCTGTTACCATCACTGGTCCAAGATCACTGCCGCCGATACCAATATTGACAATGTATTTTATTTTTTTGCCGCTATAACCTTTCCATTCGCCGGAATGTACTTTCTCGCAAAAGGTTCGCATATGGTCCCATTCCTTTTTTACTTCAGGCATCACATCTTTTCCTTCAGAAAAAACTGGTTTGCCCGAAAAATTTCTAAGTGCTGTATGCAAAACTGAACGGCCTTCCGTTTCATTTATCAGCTCCCCGGTAAACATGGCTTTTATCGCTTTTTGCAATTCACATTCATAAGCCAGGTCAAGCAAAAGTTTTATCGTTTCATCGCTTACAATGTTTTTAGAAAAATCACAAATAATATCAGGAATCGCGAAGCAATAATTTTTAAAACGATCGGCATCTTCAATGAAAAGATCTTTCATATGAATGTGCTTCATCTCTTTAAAATGATCCTGTAACTTTTTCCAGGCAACGGTTTTTGTAGGGTTTACTTTTGGGAGCATTGGAACAGATTTTTTGTTTTTGAATTATTGCGAAGTTAAATAGATAGCGATTAAAAAATATTTTTTTGGAAATCCAATCGAATATTTCTTTGTAAAGCTCAAATTTATTCTGCTTGGCAAAAACTCTTATAAATCTGCCGCTGTTATTATTTTCGTCTGCCCATGACTGTTAGTTGGAATAGTAAACCAATAAATAATCGGATTTTTTATTTGGTATTTTTTATAATTCTTCGATCCAGATGGAAATATCATGTGGTGCCAATTCATCTCCTCCAAAATAAGGAAATAACTTATATCCTTCGCCAACAGTTGTCGTACTTTCCCGCGGCATAATCACCTCCTTCTTATTTAAAGAAAATATGTATTTATTGCTATCAACTTTTATAGAGCAAATATTTTCGCTTCCGATTTTTACAATTCCTATTTCTTTAAAACTCATCACACTGTTGTTATAAATATATGCAAAAAGCCTTAGCGCATTATCACTCCATCTCCAGCCAAATCGTGCGCTATATTCATGATGAGCCGCGTTATTGTCGCTGAATCCAAATAGCTTATTGATATCTGATTGATTTTTTTCTTCGCTTGTTTTGTAAATAGCAGAACTATCGAATTTTACTTTAAAAGAAAGTTCAGTGTATTTTACCGGTACGAAAATGCTTTTGTCGCAATATTGCTGGTCTTTCAAAATCGTATATTTGACATAGCTGTCTGTACTGTTTTCGATGTTTTCTGTTTTTCGAAAAATAGAACTTTCCTGTTTTACAATTTCTTTGCTGCAGGAAGAGAGGAAAAGCATAGCGATGCTTAAAATAAATAATTTATTTTTCATAGGTTTTATTGGATGTTTGGAGGTAAAAACGTAAAGATGGTCGTTATATTATGCAAGTAAAAAATAGATTTTTGCAAAGCTGAAATTTTTACGTTTTCTTATCTTTTCCACACATGTTAAATGGAGATTTTCGATCGATCTGATTTGCTTTTTTTGTTTCATCCTTTTATTAAAGTATTTTCATTTTTATTTCAACCAAATTTGTTTTTAATACTGACTATTTTTTATTTATAAAAAGATAAAATGAAAATAATTGCCGGATTTTTTATAGCCTTCATAATATTTTCTCCCTTCGGTTCTTTTTCTCAGACAGTAACCGAGCAGATAAAACTAAACCAGGTTGGATTTTATCCAAATGGGCCAAAAGTGGCGGTGGTTACAGGAGAAGTTTCTTCCGACGATTTTTATATTGCAACAACAAGTTTAAGAGACACGGTATTTTCTGGTAAACTAAGCGAAGAAAAACATTCTTCTTATTCGTCTACCAAAACAAGAATTGCTGTTTTTTCTCCATTTACTGGTAAAGGATCTTTTGTTGTTTGCGTTCCCGGAGTGGGTACTTCTTACGTTTTTGAAATCAATGATTCTGTAAATAAAAACCTCGCAAAAGCTGTGCTGAAAGGATATTATTATCAAAGGGTTTCGATGCCGCTGGAAGAGAAATATGCGGGAAAATGGCATCGCTCTGCCGGCCATCCCGATACTATAGTTTATATTCATCCTTCTGCTGCCAGCAATGGGCGTCCTGCGGGAACTGTTATTTCTACTCCGGGTGGCTGGTACGATGCGGGAGATTATAATAAATACATCGTTAATTCAGGAATTACCATGGGTACTTTACTATCTGCCTATGAAGACTTCCCCGATTATTTTAAAAGTCTAAAAACCAATATTCCTGAAAGCAATGATAACGTTCCGGATATTTTGAATGAGATCATTTACAACCTTCGATGGATGCTGACGATGCAAGATCCGAATGACGGCGGGGTTTACAATAAATGCACCAACGCCGCTTTTGATGGAATGGTGATGCCGGGAGTTACGCAATTGCCGAGATATGTGGTACAAAAAGGAACGGCAGCTACTTTGGATTTTGCCGCTGTGACGGCGCAGGCTGCCCGGATTTTAAAAATGTATAAAAAATCACTTCCCGGCGTTTCTGATAGCTGCCTGGCAGCTTCAAAAAAAGCGTGGGCGTGGAGCTTGCAAAATCCTTCATTAGCATATAACCAGCCGGAAATGAACAAAAAATTCAAACCGGAAATTACTACCGGCGGTTATGGAGATAGAAAGTTTAGTGACGAATGGATGTGGGCTGCGGCAGAACTTTTCACTACCACAAAAGATAAGAAGTATTTTGATGTAGTGGATACACATATCGCCGACTCTGTTTTGCTGCCTTCCTGGAGCAATGTCGCAATGCTGGCTTATTATTCAATGCTTCGCTTTCAGAAAACGCTTCCTTCTTTTGCAGAAAGAGATTTAAAAAAAATGAAAGAGAAAGTTATTGAAATAGCAGATGAGTATATTCAAAAAGCATCTTCAAATGCTTTCCAAACGGTTATGGGACAATCAGTAAGAGACTTTAACTGGGGCGGAAATTCGACTGCGGCAAACCAGGGAATTTTATTGATAAACGCCTATTTTTTAACACGGGATAAAAAATATGTTGATTACGCATTGACAAATCTTGACTATCTGCTAGGCAGAAATGCAACCGGCTATTGCTTTGTAACTGGGATTGGCAGTAAATCTCCAATGCATCCGCATCACCGGCAATCAGTGTCGGATGGTGTTACTGATCCCGTTCCCGGTTTATTGGTCGGCGGACCTAATCCAGGAATGCAGGACCACACTAAATATCAATTCACAGAACCTGAAACCGCCTATTCGGATAATTCGCCGGCTTATGCATCGAATGAAATTGCCATTAACTGGAATGCGCCAATGGTTTATTTGGTGAATGCGATTGAGGCCTTGGAGAAAAAGGTCGGCTATTTTAAAAATTAGAGCTTCATTCCAGGTTTGCTTGGAAGTAACAAAATCGGTTATTTCTCTTTTTACTGTCCTCAAGCATCATCAAATCAATACCTTTGAAAATTTTAATCTCAAATTCAAAAAATGATCCCAAAAGAAATGATCATCGCTGTCAACAGCAAAAATCCATTAAAGGTTAAACGGTTCGGTTACGGTACAATGCGGCTTACGGGGGAAGGCATTTGGGGCGAGCCGGAAAACCGGTCTGAAAGTTTGGAAATACTAAAGCAATGTATAAAAAGTGGTATCAATTTCATCGATACTGCGGATTATTATGGAGACGACGTTACAAACAGGTTGATAAAAGAAGCGCTTTATCCATATCCTTCAGACTTGGTAATCTGTACAAAGGTCGGTGGCGCAAGAAAACCAGATAAAAGCTGGATTGCATTCAACCGTCCTGAGAATTTGCGCAGCAGTATTGATAAAAACCTTCGTACGCTAAAACTGGAGCAGATGGCTCTTGTTCATTTTAGAGTGATAGCCGGCACAGGTGTACCATTCAAAGAATCTTTAGATGCAATGTTTGATCTGCAGAAAGAAGGGAAGATATTGCATGTTGGCGTAAGCAATGTGAGTGCGGAAGAATTAGAAATTGCGCTTTCAAGGGGCGAAATTGCCACGGTTGAAAATATGTATGGCCACGGACAGCGTACTACTGTAAAGAATCAGCATGGAGAAAACAGGGGCGGAGAAGAGGTACTTGCAACGTGTGAGAAAAACAAAATTCCGCTGATTCCTTATTTCTCCCTGGTTCAATCAATTCCAAAAAAGGATGACCGGATTTCGGTGATTGCAAAGAAATATAATGCGACGGAAGTACAGATAAATTTAGCGTGGCTGCTTCATCGTTCGCCCTGGATACTGCCGATTCCCGGAACTTCCTCATTGAAGCATTTTGAAGAAAATTTAAAAGCAGTGGTTATTAATTTGACTGAGGAGGATATGAAGTTTTTGGAATAGGAATTATACTGTTGTTGTTCCTGCCAAACATTCTTACCAAGCCATTGTTTGCATAGAAGCGGGCAGAAGCGGATAAAATTTGCTCGGCTTCAAATTATTTTCATAATATTCTCCTTATACCTTTCAGTTAAATGCTTCGTACCAAGTCCGTCGATGACGGACTTGGTACGAAGCAAACTACTAAAAGAATCATGGAAATCCTAAAGGAAAGTGTTCAAACATAAATTTTTGAAGGGATCGTCAATGCTTTAAAGGAAACCTGCAGTTTTGAGTTTAATAATAATAAGAATCGGTAATATTTATTGGTTTACTAACGGTGATGCATATACGCTACTGGTTGCATTAAAATAATTCTCTTAGAATAAACAGGACAATTATTTTCGCGTCATTTCTTTTGGTACTGGATTTCATTACTTTTGAAAAGTATGGAAATTGAAAAACTATCTGAAAGGCATTCGTTGTTTTCTACATTTTTACAAAGAAAAGTACTTCTTGATTTTTATTTTCCTCCCGAGATCGACTCGTTTGAAATGCAACTTTTATTGATCAATGACGGGCAGGATCTTTCCACAATGAATTTTCAAAATATTCTAAAAACATTGTACGAAGAAAATCAAATTACTCCCTTGCTTTGTGTCGGAATTCATTGCGACGCTGGCAGGAGGAATGAATACGGAACGGCAAATGTTTTAAATGAAAACGGGTTAGGTTCAAAAGCGAGATCATACACTCAATTTGTTCTGGAAGAATTGCTTCCTTTTATCGAAAAAAAATATAAAATATTTTTCAAAGAAAAATCATTTTGTGGATTTTCATTAGGCGGATTAAGTGCCTTTGATATCGTTTGGAATCATCCAACAGAATTTTCAAAAGTTGGCGTATTCAGCGGCTCGTTTTGGTGGAGAAGTTTGCCCCAGGAGGATCCGGATTTTAAAGAAGACGAACATCTTATCATGCAAAGTGAAATCAGAAAAGGAAGCTATTATCCAGGGCTAAAATTCTTTTTCCAAACAGGAGCGCTTGATGAAACCGCTGATAGAAACAACAATGGAATTATTGATTCTATTGATGACACCATTTCGTTAATTGAAGAATTAATAAAAAAAGGTTATGATGCTGAAAAGGATATTTTTTACCTTGAATTAAAAGATGGTAAACATGATGTAAGCACCTGGGCACGAGCGTTTCCTCAGTTTTTAAAATGGGGCTGGTCGAAATAAATTTATCAACTCTATTCATTTATTGGACTTATTAAAAGAAATGAAAGAGGATTTTACCCGTAACAGATGAGACTAAGACTTCATTGATCGGCAATTTTGTTTGATCTTAGATTGCACTGCCCGAAAACTATATACTGAAAATATGCAATGAAAAATAAATATTTATTTTTTGGCACATTTTTTTTGGCATAAAGACAAAATTAAAACATGAAGAAAAATTTATTAATTATCGCGGCTATCTTTCTGCTTTCCAGTTGCGTGGCAAAAAGATATTTATTGCAGTCACAAAAGGAAACCGCTGATTTGCGGGAAGATAGTACGCAGCTTGCTAATGCCAACAAATCGTTGGAGGAAAAC
>Ga0157371_10001924_pt1 | contig 20730 bp, 12 predicted proteins | sample C45metaG_FD_113462 | JGI IMG/M metagenome (GOLD analysis project Ga0157371, IMG submission 113462) | Corn rhizosphere microbial communities from Kellogg Biological Station, Michigan, USA - C4-5 metaG | ecosystem: Host-associated > Plants > Roots > Rhizosphere > Soil | place: USA: Michigan...
TAAAAACCCTAAGGCAGCTATGCGGCACCAACCGGGTAGATCTGCATTTTGGAAAAGATGCCAAAGGCGAACTGTATATTTTAACCAAGCCTGATGGGAAACTGTACCGGTTGGAGCGTCTGGTGCATTAAATAAGCCGGCTGTAGGTTACAACAGATAGTGGATAGCGGATACCGCTCTCGAAGCCGGGGTAGAAAGAAGCACCATTGTCTGAACCGGCATTTATAAGATTTGAAGATTTACAGGATTGATGACAAAAGAAGATTAAACTTCAAACTTAGATAAATGTCATGCTAAGACTCTCGAAGCAGGGTTTGGAAGATGATCTCAGTTGTCGCACTTCGACAAGCTCAGTGTGACAATGGTGATTACACTCCTGGGTAGAGAGAGGAACCATGAAGGACAAAGACACAAGGGCACGAAGGGAAATCTTTTTCTTTAGTTGCCGGGCTGAGGCTTCCGAAGCGGTTTAGAAGATGCATAGCGGGACACGGCGACTAGTTTAATTTAGGGTAAGCATCAGCGCTATCCTAATTTATTTCTTAAAGCCAGCCCCATTATTTGTGCACTTGAATTGACATGCAACTTCTGATAAATGTTTGCTATGTGCTTTCGAACAGTGTAAATGCTGATGAATAAAGCTTCTGCAATTTGTTTGGGATTAAAGCCCTTGATTGTATATTGAAGGATTTCTTTTTCCCTTTCCGAAAGTAAATTGTTGAGAGACCCATCGGTTTTTTCACTCGCCGAAGTTACAACCGGTACTTTGCTTAAAATCTCTAATGTTTTTCTTGCAATTGACGGGCTCATTGGCGCGCCGCCCTGATCCAATGAATTGGTAATGGCATTTCGTAAAGAGATTGCATTATCGTCTTTGAGCAGGTATCCGTTTGCACCCGCTTTAATTGCTTCAAAAATCCTTTCATCATCGTCAAATACGGTAAATACGATGAGGTGAATGGATGGGTATAAAACCTTTACAATCCGAATTAGCTGGATGCCATTCAGCCCTGGCATTTCGAGGTCTACAAATAAAACCTGGGGTAACTTTTCCGGGGAGAATTCTTTTAACTTCTCAAGGCATAAATCGCCATTGGATGCAATAAAAGATATTTCAAGGTCATCAAAACTTTGAACCTTTCGAAGGAATGTATTCCTGTTCACCAAGTTATCGTCTACAAAAGCAACCGGGATTTGCATGTTTTTCAGTTGTGTGTAAAATTGAATAAATGAAAAAACATGGACAATACTTATAATTGATTATTTTTCGCTGGCCGAGAAGAATGAAGCCGTACAACTGTTCCCTTTGGTTCATTTTCGTAAATCTCAAGTATGTATCCTGCTTCGGCTGCACGGCTTTTCATGTTGGTGAGGCCGTTTCCTGCATTTTTCTTTGATGACGGATCAAATCCCGAACCATTATCGCGAACGCTTAAATCAAAGAAGGCCTCTGTTCCTTCAATATAAACCAAAATCTTATCACCGCCGCTATGACGAAGGGCATTATTTATTGCTTCCTGCACAATCCTGAATGTATGAAGTGCCTGGACAGGAGACAGTTTTTTCTCTCCCAATATCTTCTCCTCCAGCGTTATATTGATACCCGGATATGATGGTTGAATCTTTTGAAGGTAGAGTTTAAGCCTGTCGCTGATACCTGTGAGATTAACAGCTTCTTTGTTGAAAGCCCAAATAGTATCGCGTAATGACGAAACAATTTCGCCTGCATTATTCTTTAAAGTTTGAAGGGAAGAGGTATCAGCAATTAATTTCCTGTTTTCAATGTCCTCAATATTGTCGGCTATTGCAGAGGCATAGGCGCCAATATTATCATGGAGGTCTGCGGCAATTCGTTTCCGTTCATTTTCTTCAGCCACATCGAGCGCTATTTTTTGTCTACGGCGAATGGAGCGATAGATCAGAAAGCTTCCCAGGAGCAACAGCAACAGTACCATCACTACACTTACTATCCAGATATTTTTATGCAAAAGTTGGAGTTTTTGTTTTGCAATAACGGCTTCCTTACTGGTTATCTCGTATTGAGCCTCCAGCTTTGCCAGGTCTTCCGCTTTGCTTTTTTGCCAGAGGGAATCTTTAAGCATCATTAGTGTATCAAGCGTTTCTCCATATGCCGTATAATTCTTCAGGGCCTTATAGTAAGAGGCAAGGTCGCGATAGGCCTGGAACACAAGTGGCTCATTGTACTTTTGAGAATACCATTGCTCACGCCGTATATAATTAATGGCCTTTGTATAGTTTTTTTGTTTGGCATAAAAAGTTTCCATCGCATCAAGCCCAACCAAAATATTTTGTACACTTCCTATTTGCTCCTCTAAGCTTAAAGCTTTCTGCAGCATGATTTCCGCTGAATCTGCCTGGTTGGTTCCGAGAAACACTTCTCCTTTGAGCGTGTAATAATTAGATTCGATCCTCAGGTTCTGATCACTTTTTGCAATGGAATAAGCTTTTCGAAGGGAAAGAAATCCGGAGTCATTCATGTTGTGATAAAAGTACATGGCAGACAAATTGATATATACAACTCCAAATAGATTGCCGAATTGTTTAAGAGCACTTGTACTTCCGGTATCACTTTCAATCAGTAAAGAAGCATGCCTTACCTGTGATAATGCCTCTGTACGGTTTTCGAGAATATTATTATTAACGCCAAGACAATTGTAGGCGATCACCTGTCCGGGAATATCATTGTTCCGTTCTGCATCTGCCAGTAAAATATAGCATTCGTTAATGGACTCCTTTAATCTCCTTAATTTGGTGAGGCTTACAATTTTATTCCACATTAAATTCCGGTACAAACTAAAGTATTCATCACTTCGCGGTATTTCCTTTAATTCTTTCTCTGAAATAATAAGGCACGTATCAGCGCGGCCTTTCATGTTGTACAATTCTGCGATATAGAATCCGGAGAGAATTCTGTTCTTAAAATCATTACGTTGCTCACTTATCTTCCTTGCGCTGACTGCAAAGGCAAGGGCCGTATCTGCATTCATTGAAGAACTCTGTTTGCACAATTCAAGCAATATAGACAACTGATCATTGTGCAAGTTGTTTAATGCTTTCTTCAGACTGTCTATCTTGTTTGTTTGAGAAAACGACACTTTGGAGAAGGCGAAAAGTAGTGTAACAAAGACTATCTTCAGAAGTTTCAAAACATTCATCTGCCTTTGGTGGAAGGCATTTTTATTGTTCCTGTTCCTTTGTACAGTTTCAAGTTCCTTATTCATGGAAGAAACACGTTAAAGTACCGGCGATGAAATTAGATTGTACTCAAAGTTGGCTAATTTTTTTTATATCAAAAATAATTTATAAGCTTTTGCAATCAATGCATGTTCTATAAGGTATATCCCAAAGACAAACCGGGGTAAGGAAGTACTTTCTTGCCGTAAATCATCGGTCCGATGTAGACCCTTCCGATAAAACTTTTCCTTGGCTGACTGTAGCGATAGCCGATGTGAGGATAGACAAATACTTTGCTGACGTCGTTTCCATTAAATTTCCCATTTGAGTTAGTAATTACTGTACCGGTTAATTCAGCTTCGAAAAAACTGTTCTTCTTGCCAAAAATAGCATTAACCCCAACGGGAAAAGTTAAAGTAGTAGATTTTGACAACGGTACATAACCAATGCCGATACGGTATCCCAATCCCTTCGGGCCTTTGAACCTTGAATCAAAATTTATAGAACTGATCAAACCGCTTCCCAAAAGTTCAACGTAAACGGATTTTGTTGTAAAACTGCTTTCGTGTTCCTCTGACTGGGCTTTGAGTGTATTGATGTAAATAAAACAGGACAATACCAGGAATAACTTTTTCATAATTTCATTTTTAAAGGTTTGTGAAATATTTAGTGAAATTAACAGCAGGAATAAGAGAAGGCAATAACTAAAATTCAGTATTTTTTTGGCAAACACTTTCCAGGCTTCGTGGAACGCGAAACGGAATATCAAGAGCCTTATTCATCGTTATATCATCTTCTAATAAGGTGAGATGGAAACTACAAAGATTCAAAAACACAAACGAGCACTAAATATGATCACTATTGTCACACTGAGCTTGTATTGTCACTCTGAGCTTGTCGAAGTGCCTTCTCGCCTCTTCGGTGTCCTTACCGACCAACTCACAAGTTATTCTTAACCTGCATGTCATTACGACTTTCATAATTCCGACCAATAAATTGCCGAACCGGAGAAAAAAGATTTTAATCGTCCCGTTTTATTTTGTCTGTCAGGTTTATAAATGTACGGAACAGAGTCGGATCGTAACCAACGATAAACGCAATCATACTTACAAAACCTGCTGCTTGTGTATATGCCTGGGCTGTCGGGGCAGTAAGCGCGTTTGAACTTGTAATAAAAACACCTGCAAGAAAAGCAAAAAATACAAGCATGCCGCGCAGCATAGAGCTGAATGGATTTTCGTTCATATATATCTGCGAGTTAGATTTATTTTCGTTAGGTTCGTCCAGGCCAAGCGCATGTTGTGCTTTTTTAATTACCAGTAAGCTGGTGCAGCCTCCTGTAAATGCAGCCACAAGGCATAGAATCGCAATATTCGTAGGCGTGAATGTCAGCATGGTCATGACGAACTTAAACCATGTGAAATGGGTACTGAGTGTCGTTCTGTATTGTGAAGAATCAATAAGCATACCCAGGCTGAAAAAGACAATCCAGGCAACCACTCCTAAAGTGCCAGACAAGGTAATCGCTATATGATTATTTTTGCTTTTTCTGCTTTTATTGACATGGGCCAGTTCGTGATTCTTTCCGGTTCCAATATTTTCTGCTTTGACCGGAGGAGCAATATCTTCTGTTGTAGCGGGAGTTGCGATTTTTTCTGTTGTCGCTGGAGTTGCGATATTCTCCGCTTTGGCCGGAGGGGCCATAGTGAAATTTAAAGTTGCTTCTTCCATAATAATTGTTTTACGTAAATGCCTGAAAAGCTTAGCCTTTAGATTTATCGTATAAGGTCTTACTATAGCAACAGCAACCGATAATTACCAGGGTTCCTGTTTTGGTTTTATGTCAATGATTCAACCGGTAAATCGTACACCAAATATAAGATTTTATTAAACTGTTTTAAAAAAAACCTTACGTGAAAGGACATGTATTCTGCCGGCAAAATATGAGTCAAAAGCAAACCGCGAAGACATTAAGTCACAAAGGATCACTAAATGTAATCACTATTGTTGCACTGAGCTTATATTGTCGTACTGATCTTGTATTGTTACATTGAGCTTGCATTGTCACACTGAGCTTGTCGAAGGGAGAGGCAAACCACAAAGATATTTAGTCGCAAAGGATCACTAAATATAATCACTATTGTGACCTGAGCTTGCATTATTATACTGAGCTTGTATTGTCACACGAGCTTGTCGAAGTGCGAGCTCTCGCTGATGGGTGTCCTCACCGGCCAACTGACAAGCTATTCTATTTAACCCGGATACTTCTTTTTTTGTTTACTGTCAGCGGTAATATTTTCACCGGGCAATTTAAATTCAACAATGTATTCTGATAAATAAGGACTCTTGTCCTGGAATTGGTCTTTATAAAACAATCTTGCTTTTTTACCCAGGTTTACAGAAGTATACTTTTTTTCCCTGGCGTAATTAGTCGACAAGGGTTGAAGAGAGGGATACCAGATTGTATGCCCCGGTTTGTCTAACAGTAGTTTTGGAACCGACCATTCCTGGGAATTTTTTCCGTCCCCCAGATCTGCATTTGGATTGAAGGATATATAAATACTGCTTCCCTTCCATGAAGGACCTTCTGCTTTTGCCATCAGCATTACCCAGCAATTCAAATAGGTATTCCAGCTAACAGAAGGCCCCCAAAAATATTTTGCCGTGGGAGATGAAGCCGGTCCACCACCTTCGTTTTGCGAAATTTGTAATGAAGCAACGGGTTTCCCAACACTATCTGCAGGAGCATTAAAGCCCCTGCCATCCCATCTCGTTGCCTTACCTGCAGGATCATCAAGATCTGCTAACGGAATCCGTGCAATGCTTATACATTGGCCACTCCATTCGACCGAAGGATCATAGGAGGATGAATTGTATGTACCAGGATAACCGTATTCTCCATAGAAAATATAAAGGTAACTGCCGTTGGCAACCGCGGAAGGATCACCTACACCACCGGCAAAATTGATTGCTGTGTTATGCGGCTTAAGTATAAGCCTTGGCTGGTAGTCCTGTAAGAGAATGCCTTTATCTGTCCAGCTTTTGCCTCCGTCCAAAGACTTCATAATGCCTATCCTGCAAACTGCAGTTTTTGTTTCAGGGCCTCTAAGTCCCTGCGGCCAGTCAACATCACGGTAGCCCGTTCCATCTGTAGAATCATAAGGAAGGGTAGATGGATAATTTTCGTTGTGATATAAAGCAAATAGTGTTTTGCCTGTCTGATCACCCGGGTCTTTATACAGGGCTTCAAACCACACAGCGCCATGCAAACCTTTTGTTCCGGCAGTCGCATTCGGGGGCAGGGAAGGTTCGGTAAATTCAGCAGGCTTCCTGGCAAATACTTCATCTACTGAAGAGCCGCTGGCATATTTCAATTCATGTGCATCTCCCCACAATGGATCTTGTCCATATTTACCGGGAAATATTCTAAAGGTATCGCCAACCCAAACTGTTGCCATATTACAATCGACAAATGAATTGAAGATAAATTTTTGGGAAGGTATCAGCGCTACTCCCCGCATTTGCTTTGCGTGGCCTGGTTTCTTTGGTGATTGCCCATTACAGGATGTAAGCATGACTAACAGAAGCACTATTGAGTTGGAAGCGACTTTAATTATATTCATAAACTAATAAGATGTTTATTTAGGTGCACAGAAAGTGATTTACTTGATTAAAAGGAGTTTGAAATTGCGGACGCATTTCCCGAGAGTTTAATAATTATAAAGCATGTGAAATGTACGGACAAAATATCACAAAGCAACCTAATGTTGTTGGCAACAGTAAAATTTTTCCCGGTTGAACGTTTACCACTTTCCATCTACAGTGTCCTCATAAGAAGGAAGGGAGGATCAGGTATATATATTACCGTTATATCTGTCAGGCAGTTGCCTGAATCATCATTTGCAGGATTTACTGCAGTAGGATCGGCGCTGTCGGGAGTAAATGCCAGGCTAAGGCCCCTTGAAACTGCGTTTGGAAGATCCTCTTACATGTCCCACTTCGACAGGCGCAGTGTCACAATAGGCTATTACTCTTTTCAATTGCGATGAACCACCAATCATCAGCAGACTGTTGCGGTAGGGCCCTCGAGTCTGCGTTTGGAAGAAGATCTTACATGCCGCACTTCGACACGCTTAGTATGACAATAGAGACTATCTTGCTCTCTATTATTCTGTTCGCAGGCTCTTCACAGGATTGGCTATTGCGGCTCTTACCGATTGAATGGCGATCGTAAAAAATGCAATTAATAAAGCGGCACTCCAGGCGATCAATACTACCCAAACGGTAAAAGGTGTACGATAGGCAAATCCCTGCAACCATTTTTGTATAAAATAATAAGCAAGGGGTGAGGCGATAGTGAATGATATCAGGACAAGTTTCAAAAAGTCTTTTGACAACAAGGAAACAATTGCCGGCGTGCTTGCACCGAGAACTTTACGAATGCCAATTTCTTTAACCCGTTGTTCTACACTGAATGTCGTAAGCCCAAACAAGCCGAGACATGAAATGGTGATAGCGATTATCGTGAAGTATTTTATCATCACTGCAAGCCTTTCTTCGGCCTCATAGTTTTTTTGAAAATCCTTGTCGAAGAAGCTATATTCAAAAGGTTCATTCGGATCAAGTTTGGTCCATTCTGTTTTGATCCTGGTCACAACCCCTTTCACATTACCTTCCTTAATATGGGCCACCAGATAGTTGTAGTCGGACCGGCGGTTCAACAAAAAGCCAAAGGGTTTTATCTGAGATTGTAATCCTTCAAAATGAAAGTCTTTTACAACGCCAACGATGGGGAAATACGTCGGCTCATCTCCAAACTTAGCGGTAATATTTTTTCCTATTGCATCCTGCGCAGAGGCAAACCCGAAATCCTTCACGGCCTGTTGATTGATAATTATTTTGTTGGCTGTATCGGCCGGAAAATCTCTTGAAAATAAACGTCCTGCTACCAACTGGACTCCCAGTGTTTGAAGAAAACTGTTGTCGATGTGATTGATCACAACATCTCTCGTCTGATCGGGTGAGTTTCCCTGTTTGTACAGCAGCCAGTCTGTTGTATTATTAATTCCGGGATAATAGATGGAGGCCCCTGCATTGTCGATCGATGTATTGGACAACAGCATATCTTTCAAAGCAGGATAGATTTCTTTTGCATTAGAAGATCGGAGAGGAATGATAATTTGCTGACCGGTATTGAAACCAAGATCAACATTGCGCAGATACTGCATTTGATTATTTATGGCAACTGAAGCAATGATCAATGCAACAGCTATCACGAACTGGAATACTACAAGCACTTTCCTGAAAGAAACCGCACCAAGAGAGTTAGAAAATTTTCCCTTCAACACACGGATGGGTTTAAAAGAAGACAGATAAAATGCTGGATAAAACCCGGCGAGCAACCCTGTTAAGACAGTAACGGCAAGAAACAGCAGAAAAAATACCGCATATTCCCGGAACGAGAATGAAAAACTATCGCCTGATAATTGTTCAAATGATGGCCGCAATAATAATGTAAGAATTGTGGCCACCAGGAAAGAGATAATCGCCAGCAAAACTGCCTGGATAAGAAATTGCTTTATCAGTGACTTTCTTTCTGCTCCCAGTACTTTTCTTACACCTATTTCAACCGCTTGTTTAGAGGATCGGGCCGTCGAAAGATTCATAAAATTGACACAGGCAATGATTAAGGTTATAAAAGCGATGGATAGAAGAATATACAGATAGCTAAGATTACCACCCGGTGACACATTATTCGGAGGTCCATACAGGTGAACATCACGAACCGGCATAAGATACTGTTTTCTATAACGGCCTGAAGCTTTAAGATCAGCGCCGGCATGGAGGTCTATGAAATCGGCAAATTTGGCTTCCAGTTTTTGGGCATCGGCTCCGGGCTTCAATAAAAGATAGGAGTAGAACATGTTGTTGTTAACCATATCTGTTAATCCACTCACCCAGTCGCCTACGTCTCCACCTTTCATTGACATAAAAAAACGGGCATCAATATGTGAGGGTATTGTGGAAGGAACAAAAACCCCGGTTACTCTATAATCGTAATCGCCGTTGGTTGTGCTTTTAATGTGAATGACCTTATTGATTGCTGAGCGGTCGCCAAATAATTTTTTTGATATCGCCTCTGATATAACAACGGTATTCGGTTCATTTAAAGCAGTGGAAGGGTTTCCTTCTTTAAAGTGGTAAGTAAATAATCTAAAAAATGTTGAATCAGCGAAAAAGGCGTTTGTTTCATAGAACGTTTTCTGATCATTTCCCTGCCCGTACTGCAACAACGTCTTATCATCCTGGAAGGCACTGATTAGCCTTGTATAGCTTTCCACTTCAGGGAATTCCTGTTGCATTGCAGGAGCCATGGGAGCAGGTGTACCCGCGCCGCGATCTTCTTTTCCATCTTTGATACTCAACGTTTCCAGTTGGTAAAGTCTCTTGCCGAGTTTATGCTGCGTATCGTAACTGAACTCCTTGAACAAATACATTGAAATAAGCAGGCAACAGGTGAGACCGGTAGCCAGGCCAAAAATGTTGATGGCAGAAAAAGTTCGGTTTTGCTTGATGCTTCGCCAGGCGGTTTTGAAGTAATTCTTAAACATGGGCTAAAGTTTAGTGTTTAGAGACATTTTAATAAATCATTTCTTCGTTTATCCATTATTGTTAGTAAACCAACGAATAACATCACTTTTCATTTTCACATTTTCACATTAGCATATTGGCTAATCACCTAATTATCTATCATTCCGTTCTCAAACTCTCCACCGGCTTGGCCCTTGCTGCTTTTATTGATTGATAACTTACGGTAAAAATGGAAACGGCGAACGCCGCGAGCCCGGCAACCGCAAACACCCACCAGTGTATCTGAATTCGATGCGAATAATCGCTAAGCCAACTGCTCATTACCCACCAGCCAATTGGAACGGCAATAAAAAATGCAATGACGACTGGTTTTACAAATTCTTTTCCTACCAAAGCAAAGATGTTACCTACCGTAGCTCCCAGCACTTTTCTTACGCCGATCTCTTTTACTCTCTGCCGTGTAACGATAGACGCAATCCCGAATAAACCCATACATGAAAGAACGATAGCAATAACCGCCGCAATAGAAAACAGGTTGGCCATTGTTTTTTCTTCGCGATATAAACGATCAATGTTTTTATCAACATAAGAGCCCTCAAACTCAACGCCCGGCTCTATCTGTGCATATGTGTTTTGAATCATCTGCATAGTCGCAGCAGGATTGCCGGTATTCACTTTTATCCACGCATAGTTCATCCTGTTTCCATGGCTCAGGTTGATCATTACGGGGCGCTGCTGATCGGTGAGCGACTTGATCTGTATGTCCGGGATTACAGCGACAATTTTTATCGGAGGTTGTGTGCTGTCGGCGTAATAAGAAAATCCTGCTACGCTTTCTTTACCAAATTCGTCGGCATAACTTTTTGTGGCAATAATCTGCTCACTTGTATCTGCCGCATAATCCATGGAAAAATCATGACCGGAAAGAGGTTTGATTCCAAGGGTTTTTAAAAAATCATAATCACCATTAATAACCTGTCCGCATATCGTTTTATCACCATAAGTAAAGCACATAACGGAAGTAGAAGTTGAATGATCTTTACCTACTCCGAGGTTGACATCGCTGCCGGAAACGGCCACCACAGAGGATTGTGAGGCGAGGCGCGTGCGCAATTGTTCAATAATTTCTCTTCCCTCCTCATCGTTTTTTATCGGAATGCTTATCACCGATGTGGTGTTGTAACCCAGCGGCGCAGAACGCAAATAATTAAATTGTTGAAAGATGATAACGGTACTGCACATCAGCACGATGGCAATTACAAACTGCGTTACAATCAACGCATTTCGCAGTGTGCCGCGGCTTTTCACCGTTATTTTTCCTTTTAATACCTCCACGGTTTTTAATCGCCCCATCACTGAAGACGGATAACCGGAAGCGATAAATGAAACAATAATGATCAGTGCCAGTAAAGAGAAAATAATATCGGGTTTCAGCAACATTTCACTATTCATGGCCAGGTTAAAAACCTGGTTGAAATTCTTAATCATCACTGTTACCGCGCCAACAGCAATGAGCATTGATGCAAAGACCACTAAAAAGCTTTCACCCCAAACCTGCAACCAGATTTGTTTTTTTCCTGCGCCCAGGCATTTGCGCACGCCGATCTCTTTGGTGCGGGTAAATGATAAACCAATATTGAGATTGACAAAGTTGAAACAGGCGATTAACACAATCACGCCGCTGATAAGCATCAGTACATACAGCACCATCTTATTTACAGTTCCGCCGCCGCCTAATTTTGTATTAAAATGTTCTTCTGAAAAAGGTAAAAGGCGCAGGCTCGAATAGTCCCTGTTTTTGTCAGGCTTGTAACCACTACTCTTTGCGAGGGCCAGGTTCGTCGGATCACACTTTGTGAGCAAACTTCTTAAGCGGTTTTCCGCCTGTTGCTTCGTTGTATTGTCAGCAAGTTGAACATACACATCATGGTTGCGCATATCCCAGTGGTCGCGCATTTCAGGATAGTCCGGGTAGAGTTCCGTTCTCGCTAAAACCGAAAATTTAATCGTTGAATTTTCAGGAAAGTCTTTAACCACCGCTGCTACGATCAGCTTATACCATTTGCCATCAAGCTTTACGTCCACAGGCTTGCCAATCGGATCTTCACTACCAAATAATTTTTCCGCACTTTCCCTGGTAAGAACAGCATTCCCGATGCTGGCCAAAGGATTGAAAGCATTTCCGTGGATGACGGGAAACGTAAACATTTTCAAAAAATCTTCGTCTACGAGAGTTGTGCTCATGTCGAGCGTTTTATCGCCGTGCCTCACCAATTTGCCCATATTGCGAATACTTGTTGTATGTTTAACACCGATATTTTCAGCCTTTAGTGCAGGCGTTAAAGGGTAAGGCATGGCGGTCTCGGTTTCCTCTCCGTGAGGGCCAATGGCATAGTCATAAACTTTGAATATTTTCTTTTTGTTTACCTGAAAATCGTCAAAAGTAAAATGGCGATAAACAAGCATTACAATAAAAATGCTGCAGGTAAAAGCCACCACCATTCCGAGTAAATTGATGAAAGTATGCAGCTTATTTTTGCGCATATTCCTTATAGCCAGGAGAAAATAATTTTTAAACACTTTTTATAGTTTAGAGATTAGAATAAATATTTCTGCGTTTATCCGTTATTGTTAGTAAACTAAGAAATAACCTCACTTTTCATTTTCACTCCCGATAGATATCGGATTCACATTTTCAATAGCTAACCCGCTAATCACTCCGTTCGCAACGAATCGACCGGATTCGCCATTGCTGCTTTTATCGTTTGAACACAGATTAGTAATGCGGTTATAAAACTAAGAATCATAACAGAAATTAAAAATGGCTGCATAGTAATATTAATTCTATATTCATAATCCTGTAACCATTTACTCATAATAATATAGGCTATAGGGCAAGCAATAATTCCAGCAATTGATGCAACCAATAAAAATTCTTTTATGAATAATGACATAATTCCTGTAATCGATGCGCCCAAAACTTTTCTGATGCCGATTTCTTTCGTGCGCTTTTGAATGCTCAATGAGATAAGGCCAAGAACGCCAAGTAAAACAATAATTAACGCTAAACCCGTTGCTGTGTAAGAAGCGTTTTTTAATTGGATTTCTGATTTATACAATTTAGCTAAAGTATCGTCCATAAATCTATATTCGAAGGGAGTGCCGGGTATTAATGCTGCCCATTTCTTTTGCAAAGAATTTATCGTTTCAGGAATATCTTGCGGTATTATTTTGAAAGAAAGGTACCGGTAAATAAAGTCGTATTCAAGGTTGAACATAATAATAGGCGCCATCTTTTTTTGCATCGAGCCAAAGTGAAAATCTTTCGCGACCCCTTTTACTGTATATATATCCGGGTTTCCCGCGATTTTTACCTGCTTTCCAATTGCGTCTTGCGCATTTTGGAAGCCAAGCGCCGTAACGGCTGTTTCATTAAGAATGACTTTTAAATAATCAAGCCTGTGGCCTTCAAAAGAAGAACCAGCTATGAGGGGTATTTTATAAACGGATAAAAATTTCTCATCATTTTCCAAAATGTGCGCACTAACCGATTTACTGGAATCAGTGCCAAACTTATAAATCGGTACGTCGTTACTGTTGTTACCATCAGGGATTTCAAAAGAAAGGGAGACATCCTTTATAGAAGGCATCTGGGCAAATTCATCCCGGATCGTTTCCATTTTATCCACGCCTTCACGTGTCCAGTTACGGGGAAGCTGTGCAGAAAGGATATAATCTTTATCATATCCTAAATTGCTATGCAGAAAAAGATTTATCTGTTTTGTTATAACAATGGCGCCTACAAAAGCAATAGTTGCAGTTCCAAATTGAAAAGCGACCGACGACTTCCTGAGCCACCTATTTTCCTTAACCGAGGAAAGTTTTCCTTTTAATGCTTTAATAGAATTTAAAGAAGATAAAATAAATGCAGGATAAATACCGGCAATGAAACCAATTATAAAAATAAGTAACACAGGAAAAGCAATAAAATATAAAGGGAAATCAGTGAGCGAAGGAATTTCTTTTCCGACAATCTTACTAAATAGATTTTGTGTTAAAACATAAAGTAATAAAGCAAATAAAGTGGCAACAAATACTAGAATAACGGACTCAACAAGAAATTGAAAAATCAATTGCCTTTTCAGTCCGCCCAATACTTTCCTGATTCCAATCTCGCGCATTCTCGTAACAGAGCGGCTTGCAGATATATTGATGAAGTTTATTATTGCCATCAATAAAATAAATAATCCAATAGCGGATAATGAATACAGCAGCTTTTTTGCCAGACCATTATTGGAAATGAAGTAATAATCTTTCAATAAAACAAGTGAAGTTGTCAGGTCAGCAATAAATCGCGGCGGAGCATTTTCTCTGAGCAAATGCTCCATTGGTTTCGTGAGCTGGGATGGCTTAACACCTTCTTGCAATTCAACGTAACTCGCAATATGAGGATTATACCAATTCATATTTCTTCCAAAGAAGCTTAGGTTACTGGCAGAAACAAAAAATTTATTTGGAGAACCGTCTATCAGATCAGTAACAGAGTTTCTTGGTAAAGTTTTCAACACACCGGTAATCATGAAATCATGTTTGGACCCGAAAAAATTTTCAATGGTGATAGATTCGCCAATTACTTCAGTCTTGCCAAAATATTTTATTGCCATGTCTTTGGTCATTACAACAGAAAATGGCTCATTTAAAGCGGTTGTGGGGTTTCCACGTAAAAGCGTAAATCCATACATCTTCAGCATGGTGCTATCACAAATGGAAATATTCTCCCGAAAAACATCATTTCCCTTTGAAACGTTTGAAGTAACACCATCCCAACGGTAATAATTTGAGACGAGATTAGGATAATTTTCTCTTAAAGCTTTTGCCAAGGGGCCAGGTAAAGTGAAATTAGAGCCTTCATTTGGATTTTTCCATTTGCTTTGCATTATGTATTGCCGGTCCGCATTTTTTAGATTTCTATTTACCTGCAACTCGCTCCATACATACGCTGCTATCAATAAAGTAAAGGCAATACCGGTTGACAGGCCGATGATATTTACAACTGAATAAAAGCGACCTTTAATAATATTTCGCCAGGCGATTTTGAAATAATTTTTAAACACGATTTTTAATTTTAGAGTCTAGAATTATGTGTCGTGAGCTTTTTCTTAATACAATATTTCTGCGTTTTACCATAATAGTTAGTAAACCAACAAATAACCGCACTTTTCATTTCTACAATGGTACATTCGCTAATTAGCTAATTATTCTGTTCTTAAACTTTTCACGGGATTAGCCAGCGCTGCTTTTATGGCCTGAAAACTTACCGTAACAAAGGCAATGCTCAGAGCCAGCAGGGCTGCAGCCGCAAAGATCCACCACCCAATGTTGATCCGGTAAGAAAAGTTCTGCAGCCATTTATTCATGAAATACCAGGCAACCGGGGAAGCAATAAGCAGGGATATCGCTACTAATTTGATAAAATCCTTTGAGAGAAGCAATACTAACATGCCGGTCGTTGCACCCAATACTTTACGAATACCAACTTCTTTTCTTCTCCGCTCGGCAGTGTATGCGGCGAGGCCGAACAAGCCGAGGCATCCTATAAAAATGGCGATCCCCGTGAATATCCAGAGTAATGATTTCAATTTATACTCTGCTTTGTACATCTGTTCGAAATTTTCATCCAGAAACTTGTATTCAAGCGGATAGCCGGGCGTGAATTTGTTCCAAACATCTGTCACGCCACTGATCGTATTGGCAATATTTGCCGTTTTCATTTTCACTGCAACCTTCCATGCGGCAGAGGGAAAAATTTGCAATACGGTTGTTTCCACTTTATCATATAAACTTTTATAATTAAAGTCTTTTACCACGCCAATCACTTGGCCTTCTTTTAAAGAGTCAGGGTTTGATGCGCCCCATGGATGCCATAATAATTTTTGTCCGATCGCTTTTTCAGGGGTCCCAAATCCCAACGTCTTTACGGCGGTTTCATTGATGATCCACGCGTGGTCCTGGTCTGTGCCCATGGCTTTTGAAAAATCCCTGCCCGCGACGATTTGTAATCCGAGGGTTTTGATGTAATCATAATCAACCATTAGTTGAGTTGCACTCTGTGAGACCTGCTGACCATTCTTTGGTATAATGATCTCGTCGCCAGCAACTGCATCACCCGGAAAGCCGTAACCTATAGAAACTGAAGAAACACCCGGTACCTTCGTCAGCTCGTTTTTAAATGCGTCAACTTTGTTGAACATATCATCACCTCGCATGGGGAAAAACATCAGTTGCTCTTTATTAAACCCGAGATCTTTATTGTGCAGGTAATTTACCTGATTGAAAACAACAACAGCGCTAATGATTAATAAAACAGATAAAGCAAATTGGACAATTACCAAAGCATGGCGCAGCCAGGGAATCTTTCCCGGTTCCTGGCCAGCAGAAGCTGTTCCTTTCAACACTTTTACAGCCTTAAAATTGGAAAGCACAACAGCCGGGTAAAAGCCGGCGAGGATTCCGACTATTACTGATGCTGCCAGCAATAAGAGAACAACGACCGGGTTTGCAAAAACGGCCAACGATATGTTTTTATCAGTAAAACTATTTTCCCACGGAAGCAATACCATGGCAAGTACTACTGAAATAATTATACTCATGAATGCAAGCAGTATTGTTTCGCTTATAAATTGCAAAATCAATTGCTTTTTACCGGCACCTATGGCCTTGCGCACCCCAACTTCTTTTGCACGTTGTAATGATTTTGCGGTGGCCAGGTTTACAAAGTTGAAACAGGCGATAAGCAATATAAAGATCGCGATGAGGCTCAGGGCATTTACATAATAGATATTGCCTCTTTGTGCTGCATCGAATTTAAAGTTAGCCGAATAAAGATGTATGTCTTTTAGGGGTTGAAAAAAAGGCTTGTCGGAGCTGGACGCTTCATTACGTGTCGGCTTTGATTTTGTATTCACATATTTTTGAAACTTCGTTTCCAGTGCATGAACATTGGTTCCCTTTTTCAACTTTACATAACTGTAGAATTGATGCCAGCCCCAACTTCGCATTCGTTCCGGAGGAAGTTTGAGCGCTGAAACCGGACGGATGTAATTAAACTGTAAATGAAACCGCGGATTCTTTACAAAAACCCCTTTCACCTGCACGGGTTCCTTGTCCATTAGCATTTGCTTACCGACGGGATTTTCATTACCAAAGAACTTCCCCGCCATTTCTTGTGAAAGGACGATCGAAGAAGGATGATCCAATGCGTGAAGAGAGGAGCCACATTGAAAGGTGAGAGGAAAAACCTCGAAAAAAGTGGAATCGACATAATACCCGTTTGATTCATACAATTTATTCTTACGTGTCTCAAACAACGTTTTGTTTTCCGGAAGCATCATCACCCGGGCAGTTTTTTCCACTTCAGGGAAATCCTGTTGCAGGGACGTCGTAAACATTGGCGGTGTAACAGCCATTTCTTGTGTTTCATCTGAGTTCGTGTATTGATCGTATACCCGGTAAACATCGGCGCCGCCGGGAAGAAATTTATCGTATTGGTGCTCATCCCACACAAACAGCCCTATCAATATGCACGCGGTAAGTCCTAAGGTTAAACCGGCAATATTAATAACAGAAAAGCCTTTATGTCTGCTGATATTCCTCAATGCGGTTCTTAAGTTATTTATAAGCATTTTATTTCGTTTATCGATTTTCTGTACTAGTTAATCACCTGATTCAAACTTGCTATGCCAATGCAGAAACTAATATCTTAAATTGTTGCCCCTATTCCGTTCTCAGACTCTTTACAGGATTTGCGATAGCTGCTTTTATGGCTTGAAAGCTTACTGTTATGATAGCAATCAATACTGATATCATTCCCGCAATTACAAACGTTCCCCAGCCGATACTGATACGGTAGGCAAACCCCTGGAGCCATTTATGCATAATAAACCATGCGATGGGGGAGGCTATAATAAGCCCAATCAAAACCAGCCTGATGAAGTCTTTTGTTAGTAATGTAGTAACACCTGAAACGGAAGCCCCAAGGACTTTTCGCACACTAATTTCTTTTGTTCGCTGGAGCGTGCTGTAAGAAGCGAGACCGAGTAGTCCAAGGCATGATATAAAAATAGCGAGGATAGCAAAATTGAAAAATAATTTTCCAAACCTGTCCTCAGCCCGATATTGCTTATCAAAACTTTCATCAAGAAAACTATAATCAAAGGGTCTGTTTGGAATCAGCTCATTCCATTTTGCTTCTATAGCTTTAATAGTTGAAGGCAGATTTTTTGTAGCGACTTTTATGGAAAGAAACTGGTAATTATCAGAAGAGTCAATCCGCATGCTCAACGCTTTTATTGGTTCCTGCAGCGCCTGGTAATGAAAGTCTTTCACTACTCCTATGATTGTACCCTGTCTTCCCCATTGGTCGAAATTCTTTCCTATCGCCTGTTGAGGAGAGTTAAATCCCAATAGCCGGCAAGCGCTTTCATTGATTACCATCGCATGCGTCGTATCTCCCCCATAGTCAGGCGAGAATCCACGCCCCGCAATTACTCTAATCTGATATTGTTTGAGAAAATTGAAGTCAACAAAATAAATATCCAGATCGCTGGTTTGCATTTCGCCAGTGTTGTTTTCCACTTTTGAATAAGCGGTGTTAACCCCTCCGCCCGGAATACCTGATGAGAAAGTGGTTGAACGGACATTTTGTATGGTAGAAAGGGACTGTTTAAAAGCGTCTTTATTTTTATCGCCATTAGTATCAATGATCATCATCTGATCTTTGCTGAAGCCAAGATCGCGGCTGCGCATAAAGTGAAGTTGATTATAAACGATCAGGGTTCCCGTAATCAGTATTATTGATATGGTAAATTGGAAGATGACCAAAGCTTTTCTTAACAGAATTCCTCTTGTACCCGTAGCAAACCGGCCTTTCAAAACTGAAACCGGTTTATAGGAAGACAACACGATTGCAGGATAGAAACCTGCAATAACACCAATGCCAATGGCGACAAAAAACAGACTGAGAATGTACAGGGGATGGTAAAAAAACGGGCTGCTTACCTGCTTACCTGCGAGTTGATTGAATGCTGGTAAAAGCAATGAACACAATATCACTGAAATGATGAAGGATATTAAACTTATCAATACGCTTTCGCCAATAAATTGTTTGGCGAGTTGAAACCTGTCAGCTCCAACAACCTTTCTTATACCTACTTCTTTGGCACGTTCTGCACTCCGGGCCGTTGTAAGATTGATAAAATTGATACAGGCTATAAGAAGAATGACTATCGCAATTATCGAGAATATGTACACGTTGTAGATGTTGCCTGATTTGCTGCCATCCCTCGTTGAATAGAGGTATACGTCTCTTAAAGGCTCCAGGAAAAGTGTGAAACTCATTTGCGCTTCCTTTAGCTTTTTGCCGGTGTGCCTGTCAATAAAGGCAGGTAATTTTGCAGCTAGTTTTTTGTAATCGGCATGAGGTTTTAATAACAGGTACGTGTATAAGTAAAAATTAGCCCATGAGCTGTCATTGCTTTGTCCATATACTTGTTTCTCGGAAGAAAATGATAAGATCAGATCTGCCTTGATCTGCGAATTCTCAGGGATATCTTTCATTACACCAGTGATCGTCGCATTGATGTTTTGGCCGGTTAAAATTACTGTCTGACCTACAGGATTTTTGTTTCCAAAATACTTTTTGGCAGCGGTTTGTGAAAGTACAATGCTCATGGGCTCTTTCAAGGCTGTTTTCTTATCACCATAGATTAGTGGAAAATCAAAGACCCGGAAGAGTGAAGAATCAGCCATGATGGAGTTCTTCTCCTGGAATTTATCATTACCTTTTCGCACCAAAAAGCTTTCATATCTTACTCTCACTGCCGACTGCACCTCCGGAAAATCTCTTTGCATATTGATGCCCATCGGTGCAGAGGTAGCACTCCAATGTAACACGTCTGAAGGTGTTTTGATATCGGTAACCACCCGAAAAATACGGTCGGCTTTTGTATTGAACGCATCATAGCTCGTTTCAAAATGAACATATAAATAAATCAGGAAACAGGCAGTCATACCTACTGCAAGCCCCATAATATTTATCACAGAAAATATTTTGTGTTTCCATAAATTTCTAAGGGAAACCTTCAGATAGTTTTTGAACATTCTATTTTCGTTTAAGCGCTCATGTTATGCAGATGACTATTCCTGGTTCTGTTTTCTACAAGTAAACTCGAATTCCTTGTTTGTGTGTTCGTTGCTGACTTTTTTTGTTCAACGTGCCCCAACACTTTTCTTTTTTTGACGGGAGTACGATTAGAAAAAGGAACGCGGAAAAAATGTCATGCCAATCGACCGGCGAAAAAATACTTTTCTTTTTCTAATCCCCGTCTTGATCTAAAACATTAAACATGCCACCGCAGACTTACCTGATTTAACTAAATGTTACGTATATTAATAGTCTTTAAAGTGTCCGTTTTCGATACATTACTTGTTCATAAGCGAACAGGTAGGATTCACTTCCGAAAAATTGCCTGAACGATGTTGGAGGAATGGAGGAGCATAGTAATTACACTTCACAGTCGAGAGGAAAACCGCCAAGACTCTAAGCCAGAAAGGATCATTAAATGTAATCACTATTGTCACACTGAGCTTGCATTGTCATACTGGGCTTGTCGAAGTGAGGCTCTCTCTCTCCTGGTAGAACTACCCCAAGTGATTCGTTGCACGAGAAATACTTTTGGTCATGAAACGAAGAACCGGAGAAAAACAAATCCACATGTCACACTTCGAGAGCCTCAGCATGACTGCAAGATCGAACTTCCAGCACTCACTATACAAGACGCAGCACCCGGCATTGACCGAATAATTTTCAGATTGTCTAATCATCCACTTAATTACTCCGTTCGCAGACTCTTCACCGGGTTAGCCCTTGCAGACCGAATGATCTGA